>JAEEGL011072783.1_pt1 | contig 37387 bp, 21 predicted proteins | sample 9134231 | NCBI WGS metagenome assembly JAEEGL01 (sample SAMN16246548, study PRJNA631951) | gut metagenome | biome: gut microbiome; feature: rumen; material: fiber-attached | host: Bos | place: Iran: Karaj | collected 2018-10 | reverse complement strand
ACTGCAAAGGTCACCGGCACGACTGCGAAGGTTACCGGCACGACTGCAAAGGTTACCGGCACTACCTCTAAAGTAACAGGCACCACTGCAAAGGTCACCGGCACGACTGCGAAGGTTACCGGCACGACTGCAAAGGTTACCGGCACTACCTCTAAAGTAACAGGCACCACTGCAAAGGTCACCGGTACCACCGCAAAGGTCACCGGCACAACCGCAAAGGTCACCGGCACGACTGCAAAGGTCACCGGCACGACTGCGAAGGTTACCGGCACGACCGCAAAGATCACCGGCACCACAGCAAAGGTTACTGGCACAACCGCAAAGGTCACCGGAACGACCGCAAAGGTCACCGGCACCACTGCAAAGGTCACCGGAACGACCGCAAAGGTCACCGGCACCACTGCAAAGGTCACCGGCACAACCTCTAAGGTCACCGGTACAACCTCTAAGGTTACCGGCACGACCGCAAAGATCACCGGCACCACTGCAAAGATTACCGGCACAACCGCGAAGGTTACCGGCACGACTGCGAAGGTCACCGGCACGACTGCAAAGGTTACCGGCACCACTGCGAAGGTCACCGGCACCACTGCGAAGGTCACCGGCACCACTGCGAAGATCACCGGCACAACCGCGAAGGTTACCGGCACCACTGCAAAGGTTACCGGCACCACTGCGAAGATTACCGGCACGACCGCAAAGATCACCGGTACAACCGCAAATATCACTGGCACGACCTCTAAGGTCACCGGCACAACTGCAAAGATCACCGGCACGACCGCAAACATCACCGATACCACTGCGAAGATCACCGGTACCACCGCAAAGATCACCGGTACCACCGCAAAGATCACCGGTACCACCGCAAAGGTTACCGGAACAACCGCAAATATCACTGGCACGACCTCTAAGGTCACCGGCACAACCGCGAAGGTCACCGGCACAACCGCGAAAGTCACCGGCACAACCGCAAAGGTCACCGGCACAACCGCAAATATCACTGGCACGACCTCTAAGGTCACCGGCACAACCGCAAATATCACTGGCACGACCTCTAAGGTCACTGTCACAACCGCAAACATCACTGGCACGACCTCTAAGGTAACCGGCACGACCACAAATATCACTGGCACGACCTCTAAGGTAACCGGCACAACCGCAAACATCACCGGTACAACCGCAAATATCACCGGTACAACCGCAAATATCACTGGCACGACCGCTAAGGTCACCGGTACCACTGCAAATATCACTGGCACAACCGATAAGGTCACTGGCACAACCGCAAACATCACCGGCACAACCTCTAAGGTCACCGGTACAACCGCAAATATCACCGGCACGACCTCTAAGGTCACCGGTACCACTGCAAATATCACTGGCACAACCGATAAGGTCACTGGCACAACCGCAAACATCACCGGCACGACTGAAAAGGTCACCGGAACGACTGAGCCTGGCGCAACCACTGAGCCCGGCGCAACCACTGAGTCCGGTGTAACCACCGAGTCCGGCGCAACCACTGAGTCCGGCGCAACCACGGATATCACGACTTCGGTCACGACATCAGAAACAGAGCCGGAGCTTCCGCACACAATTCCGGAAAGCATCACGCTGAACAAGGGCGAGCAGTTCACACTCTTCACCGATCAGGAAAACGTCATCTTCCGTTCCAGCGACTGGGACGTTGTTGTGGTTTCCGAAAACGGCGTCATCACTGCGGTTGGCGGCGGCCATGCAACCGTCCTGATCATTGATGCGCAGCACAATGTCACCCGCCTGAGTGTCGATGTCCTCGGCGAAAGCATCAAACCGGCCGTTACCACGACGGTACCCGAAACGACCGATCCGACCACCGAAACAACAACGACGGATGAATTCTTCGATCCGACTACTACGACCGATCCGACTGTCACGACCAATCCGACCGTTACAACCGATCCGACCGTCACAACCGATCCGACTGTCACAACCGATCCGACTGTCACGACCGATCCGACCGTCACGACCGATCCGACCGTCACGACCGATCCGACCGTCACGACCGATCCGACCGTCACGACCGATCCGACCACGACAACCGATCCGACTGTCACGACCGATCCGACCGTCACAACCGATCCGACTGTCACGACCGATCCGACCGTCACAACCGATCCGACCACGACGACCGATCCGACCGTCACAACCGATCCGACCGTCACGACCGATCCGACCACGACGACCGATCCGACCACGACAACCGATCCGACCACGACAACCGATCCGACTACAACGACCAATCCGATTACCACAACGGATCCGACCGTCACAACACCGTCCGATCCTGAACCGCTGCGCGGCGATACCAACCTGGACAATGAGGTCAGCGTCGATGACGCACAGCTCACGCTCAGAGCGTACACACAGCGCATCGCAGGCAACGACATGGGCCTGACCGACAGACAGATCAAGGCTGCGGATATCAACGGTGACGGCATCGTCAGTGTCGATGACGCACAGTGGATTCTGAAATACTACACGCAGAAGGTTGTTGCAGGACTGAATATTACATGGGAGGATCTGCTCGAAAAGAGAGTACAGACATTCCCGTTCCTGAAGCGGTTCTTCCGCAAGCTGTTTTCATAATCGTATCCCGGAAAACGGACAGCAGGTTTTTACGCCTGCTGTCCGCTTTTTACAGGAAGAAGTCTTGCAATTCAAAACCATTTGTGCTATAATCGTTTCAGTAACCGTCACAGTACAACTTTTGAAAGGAAAACACCATGAAAGCTCTGCGAATGCAGGCGCTTGCCTGTGCCGTATGCACTGCGCTGACCGGACTTTCCGCCGGGATGCATGCAGCTGCTCCCGCTGCATGTGCCGATGCGGCCGTTCAGGATCATCAGCCGGGAACAGGAACCGTTCTGATTCTCGGGGACGGGATCTCCGCCGGCGGAGGCCTTAGCGAACACGAACATGCTTACTATGATTATATCGCCGACTGCACCGGCGGCACCGTCATCAATCTTGCAGCATCCGGTATGAAAACCGGTGATGTGATCGACGTGATCTGCGATCCCGCAAATACAGATACCATTGCTGATGCGGACATCATCTGCATCAGCGCGGGCGGAAACGATCTGCTCCAGCCCGCAAAGGCATATCTGTCCGCCATGGCCAAAGAGGGCGAAAGCCTGACGGATACGGTCAGGCGCGCTGCCGGTGAGGGCGATGCGCTCACGACCATTCTCGGACTGACCTCTGCGCTCCGCACACCGCGGACGACCGCGGCCGCAAATTATCCGGTCATTGCGGAAAAGCTGCGCGCGCTGAATCCGGATGCACAGATTGTGTTCCAGACCGTATACAATTCGTTTGAAAAGTCGCCGGAGCAGCTGAAGGCAGGCGGCTATTCCGACAGCGCGCTGAATCAGTACGAGCTGCTGATGACTTATGTCAACAGCACGGAAAAGCAGCTGAACAACGCGATGAAAAAGGCATCCGGGGTGAAGGTCGCGGATGTGTGCGCTGCTTTTGCGGGCTCGGGCTGGCTCTATGAAAAGGATGCGATTCCGACACCGCTCGGTCATATGCTGATTGCCGCGGCGGTGCTCAGTCAGCTGGAGCTTCCGTCCAGGCGGTCGCCGCTGATGCAGCAGACGCTCAGCGGACTCACTCTGGAGCTGGCATCACAGATTCCGGCAGATGATCTTGCGGCGATGCAGGCCTGTGCAGAAGCGCCGCCCGCCGTCACGACCGCAGTACCGCAGGTTCCGGCAACCACTGCGGCCTCAGCAGCGACTACAACGGCAGCTACCACAACAGCAGCTACCACAACGACGACCACGACAACAACGACCACAACAACAACGACCACAACTACAACCACAACAACAACGACCACTACCACAACAACGACGACCGCAACAACTACCACCACCACTACCACCACAACTACGACCACAACCATTACCACCACAACTACGACCACAACCACCACCACCACAACAACCACGACAACGACAACGACAACGACCACCACTGCCACAACAACGACGACCACGACGACCACAACGCAGCCCCCGAAGCCCGTTCTGCGCGGGGATACGAATCTGGACAATGCCGTCAGCGTGGACGACGCCCAGCTGACGCTGCGATCCTATACCAACCGGATTGCGGGCAACCCCACCGGGCTGAGCAGCGAGCAGATTCTGGCCGCTGACATCAACGGGGACGGCAGCGTCAGTGTGGACGATGCCCAGCTGATCCTCAGATATTACACCGAAAAGGTCGTTGCAGGGATGGATGTCACATGGGATATGCTGCTCAAAACGCCTGCCGCCGCCGTTACAACAACGTCCGCTGTTACAACAACAGCCGCCGTAACGGCTGCACGCACAACAACGACCGTACACACAACAACGGCTGCTCCGGTCACGACAACAGCCGTACACACAACAGTGCCGGTCACAAACGCACCGGTGATGCATACGGAACCGGCGGCCACCGCGGAGCCTGCTCCGGTCTATGCGCAGGTCGGCAGCCTGCAAATCTCGCCGTATCCGCTCATTGTGCGGCGGAACGAGGATATCACGCTCAGGGTCATCGGACTGCCAAATACCGAATATGATATTGACGTGTACTATTCCTCCGGCGCCTCAAGGGCAAAAGGACTCGAAAACCGTGTCACGGACAGCAGCGGATTTGTATCGTGGACATGGCAGATCGGCGGCAAAACCAGAATCGGCAGCAGTTGTTATATCATTCTGAAAGGCGGCGGCGTCCGCACCAGAATCGACTTCACTGTCGTGAACTGAACAGAACAAACACCCGTATCCCGGCGCACCGGAATACGGGTGTTTTTGTTTGTAATCAGGGGGTTGCGCGTCAGAATTCTCCGACCAGAATGCAGACATCCGGATCGACTGTGCGCCGCTCGGCGGGCGGGATCTGTTCATCCTTTGTTGCATTCACAACGCGGAGTCCCTTGATGCCGATATAGGTCGGATCGCTGTCATAGGTCAGCCAGCCGGTATAGGCAATGTTGTACGATGTCCCCTTTTCCGTCAGGATATGGAATGTTTCACCGCCGCATGCCTTCTGCTCATGGCTGCCCATTGCACTGCCAAAGGGCGGATCGTATGATGTGATTTTGCCGTCGATCAGGGAGAACGCACTGTCAAGCGCACTGTCAAGCTCCTCGTCCGTCTGAATGACATGTTCACTGAACAGCTGTTTCAGACCGGCTCTGTCACCGTTTTCAAAGCAGGAAACGACCTGCGTCATCAGCTCCGTTGCCTGCTGATCCGGTGTTTTTGCCGTTTCGCCGTTTTGGCCTGTGCAGGATGCAAGCAACATCATGGCCGCCGGAAAGCATAACCATTCTTTCATATTCTGATCCCCTTAGTTCCACTGGAGCCAGACTGTCTGCGTATTGTAATCGAAAATGAGATTCTCGGCAGTCAGCTGATCATAGTATCTGGCATTGCCTCTGTTGGAAATGGCATTGAACATCGAAGGACGGTCATGCAGATCCACGCTGCAAACAGATACCATAATCTCCGGATGCGGATCGGGATAATGCGGTGCAAAGCCGGTGACCCACCACTGATTCTGACGCGGTGCCCAGTTGTAAATATTATGATAGCCACTGCCGCCCACACGGTTATACAGGCTCAGCGTCATCGGCACCTCAAAGGTCACGACGTCGTAATGCCGCATGCCCGAAACCCATCCGTCATAGACATACAGGCCGACCTCTGCGCCGCTGTGCAGGTTCCAGTAATCGCCCTTCCATGCCCACAGGGAATATGTAACAGAACCGACCGTGAAATCGACTCTGCCGTAGTTCATATTCGAACCGATGCGGAAAATCAGGTCGTACATTTCATTATAGCCGAATTCACGCTGCCAGGTATCCGGCTTGGAATGATAGACCTCTCCGCCTTCGTCATGGACAAAGTTCAGGACATAAGCGCCGACCGCAGCGGACAGCGGCAGCCGTTCCTTGAGCCAGAGCGCAGCTGCTCTGAGCTCATCAAAATGCGCTTGCGCCGTTCCGCGGAATGACAGCAGCGTTGCAATCAGCGTATCCGCGATGAGCTGGTCAAATTCCACATCCAGGCCGAGGCTGGGCGCATATTCTGTTCTGACATTGCGGGGATTCTGCATCTGTTCGATCTGCGTTTTCCACAGGTTTTTCAGGCCGGTATAAGCCATCGGATCCGGGTCGGTCGGTGCAATCTGCTTTTTCCCGCCGCTGATGGTCGTGTAGACCGGCGTGCCGTCAAGCAGGCCGTCGTCATCCGTATCCGGATTGCAGGGATCCGATTTGATCGGCAGAATCTTCCGGTTATAGTAATAATCAATCAGATAGGGCGGAATACTGGTGCTCAGTGTGCCGGCCAGCGCGGAAATCACGTTGTATCCCCTGCTTCTGGCCACATTCAGGCACTCCCGGAAGGTCGGGAGGTTCACCGCACCGGTGTTGTCCCAGGTAATCAGCCCGCTTTCGGTATCAACCTCCTGCCAGTCGGTCAGATCGTCGGTGTCGGAGTTTGCGCCGTTTGTCGGGGAAAGCACATCGTCAAGCGTGACGGTCTTCCAGCCGGTCGGCACAACCGCAGTAAACTGCACCTGCGGCGGTGCGATCTTGTTCGCGATATGATCGTAAAGCGTCTGCTGCGTATCGTTGCCGTAGACCAGATTCAGACCGCCGGTTCTGGCAATGGCATTTGCGACCTTCTGGCCGTAGGCGGGATCGACGTAGGCAAAGCCCTCCGGGATTACCTCGGAATAATTGATATTGCCTCTTGCGCAGGCATCCAGCTCACTGAAATAATTGTCGCCGACATTCGTGTTTCCGTTCATGATCTGGAACACAAACTTTCCGGCAGTTTCACGGAAGGTCACTTCATTCATCATCTTCGTGAAGGCGGCGCCGCGGTTGCAGTATTCACTGGTCTGTACATACGTGACCGCATTCAGCGCCGTGCGGACCTCGCCCGCATCGGTGCAGTAGCCGAACGCACCTGATTTCAGGAACTGTGCGCCGTTCTGCCGATAGCCGATCAGATAGATTCTCGCATCGGAGAATCTAGTGAACAGACGCGTGCAGAGGCTGATGAGCATATTTCTCTGGGATACAAAGGTGTCCGGCAGCAGGCCGTTCGTCTGGAACAGAATCACCAGATCCAGCGGCGTGGATGCGCCGTCCGTGACGGAATCGCCGCGGTCAGCGGTGTCTGCGGTGACAGGCAGCGCGCTCTTCTGCTTTCTGACGGGAGCAGTAGCAGCAGCGGCATCCGCGCTCTGTGCAATGCGGGTATCTTCGGGAGCAGCCGTATCAGCAGAACGAACCGGAATGCTGCGGTCACGGAGCGGCTCCGCATCTTCGTCCTCCTCGTATTCGCCCGGTACGACGCCGAGATTGAGCAGCCATGCTTCCATATCCATGACGCAGTAGGTGCCGAGGCCGTCTGCTGCGGCATAGATCTCATTGTTCTCCAGATCGTACTGCGTTTCCATCGGCAGCATCATGTGCAGCTCGTCAATGTAGCGGAAGATCACGAGCCGTTTCAGCCCCTGCAATTCCGGCTCATCGGGGAAGGCGCTCTGCGGGTTATTGACATATTCGTCCTTGATTGCAAAGCGGATTTCCGCGCTGTGAACCGTGCAGTTCCCGGTGCAGATGATCTCCGGCGCCGTGCCGAGGATCGCATCGTTTTCGATTGCAGCCGCATAGCTTGTTTCGCGGACGGTCAGATTGCCCTCCGCATAGCCGGACGCCTCTGTCTGAAGCGATACGGCATACGGTGCGTCACTGACATTGATTTCGCTGAACACCGCGCTGGATGCAGCGATGGTCTGGGACACAGTATACTCCGCATCCGGCACGCCGAAGGTTTCCGGGTTTGTCGGATCCAGCCCGATATGCGGCTCGTCGCCGTCGGGCAGCGTGTCACCGTCCGTATCGGGATTCAGCGGATTCGTCTGATAATCATGCAGCTCTGCGCCGTCGCTCAGACCGTCGCTGTCTGTATCCGCTTCCTTCGGATTCGTTCCGAGTGCAAGCTCCTGCGCATTGGTCAGGCCGTCGCCGTCGCTGTCCGCATCGGCATCGGCAATGCCTGCTTCCACCGAATCGTAAACGAGCGGATCCGTGCCGACCTGATAGATTTCCTCGTAATCGCTGAGGCCGTCCGCATCGGTGTCCGGCAGCGTCGGATCGGTGCCGCCGAGATATTCAAACACATCTGCAAGGCCGTCATCATCCGTGTCGATGAACGTCACGGTATAGCCTTCGGCGGTTTTTCTGGCAACCAGCGGAACGGATTCCACAATCTCGCCGTAATCGGCAGTGAAGCGGATTTTGAAATACCGCTCCTCAAAATCCGACTGAATCAGATACTCGTATTCCTGCCCTGTCACAGACGCAACGGTCTGATAGGTTTCGTTGTCATCCGAGCACAGCACCTCAAATTCGGCGTCTTTGTAATTGGAGAGCCATTTCAGGCTGATGGCGTTGACCTCCGGCATATAGAAGCCCAGTGCGTACAGCTCCGGGATGATGTCGGACGTATTGCCGAGGACAGCTGCCAGATTGCTGCCGTAGTTGATATTCGCGTTGGCGCAGTCAATCGTAACAGTCTGCGCAATAATCACGGCATTGTTCAGATTCAGGCTGCCCGTGTCGATCACGACACTGCCGTTCGGCGCATAGAGCAGACCGCTGAAATTGACATTGTCCGTATCCAGACGGATATCGCCGTTTTCGGAGCAGACTGCAATCTGCGCCGTGTTGAGCGAGCTGCCGCTGAACACAATGTCCTCCGCCGCCTTGATATCCGCGCGGAGATTGAGGTTGCCTTTCAGCGAATAACTGCCTGCGCAGCTGACCGGATGCATCACGCGGAGATTGACCCGCTCGTCGCTGAAATCGCCGTCGTAAACGGTAACGTCGTCGCCGCTGAAATACAGATAGCTGAGCTTTCGCATGACGTTCAGCATTTCGGCCTCAGCGTGCTCGGTCAGGGTTCCGTTCAGGTACACGGTGCCGTCGGTGACAACCGTGCCGTTCGCGGCCAGATTGCCGTTCACGCAGATCTGGTCTGCGTGAACGGTGATTGCGCCCTCCTCACCGGAGGCTGCAAAGATAACATACGGGAAGGGTGCCGGATTCTCTGCGGCAAATGCGGAGAGGAACGGCACAGAGCTTGCGGCTGTCACCGCGCCCATCGCACCCGAAAGGATGCGTTTGATCATGTCGTTGTGTTTCATGTTGATTCTCCGTAAAAATATGATGTTTATTTCGTGAGGAGCTGCTTACCAGTCGGCCACGACGCCGGTTCTGGTGTTGACGGTGCAGACGCGCCAGATATCGCCGGACTCCGCCTGCTCTGCGGAATACCGCTTAATCAGCGTGCTGCCGCGGTAGACCTTGACCGTTGCGCCGGAATTCCGGATTGTTCCGCTGCCTGCGTAACGGTGGACATAGTAGCTGTAAGTGCCCTCCGGCGCCACGCCCAGATTGACCGTGACGGTTTCCGGTCCGTAGCCGTCCACATCGTCCACGTCAAGGTTGATGCCCTGTGCGACCGGTGTCCGGTAATACACATGGATGTTGTTGCCGGTGATGTGGGAATCCAGATCTCTCGGATTTGCGCCCCAGCTCAGAACAAAGCGGATCTGCTGGCCGCTGAGGATCGGGCTGACATGCACCTCATAGCTCTTGCTCCTGCCGCCGATAACCGTGAAGTTGAATACGGTCTTGATATAGCCGGTTTCCTCAATCACACCGGTATAGTTGCCTGCATCCAGACCGGTCAGGGATACCACGCCGCTTGCGTTGGAGGTTGCGGTGGTCAGTGCGGTGCCGGTCGTCGTGTTCATGCCCTTGCGGATGACGAACGCCACACCCGGCATGACATTGCCGGTCTGCGCGTCCTTGATGGTCAGGGAGGCATTGCCCGTCGGGGCATCGGCATTGTACGGAACCTGCATCAGCGTATCCAGCGAAACGGTTTCGCCGCCCTCCACGGTGATCTCGCGGTACTCAACCGACAGATAGCCGGTCTTTTCGGTGCGGATTGTGTGGGTGGTATCGGCGGAAACGCTGACTGCATAGCTGCCGCCGCTTGTCGTACCGACATAGGTGTTGTCCAGATACACGCGGACGCCGGACAGCACCGCATTGGTATCCGCATCACGCACGGTCACGAGCACGGTGCCGATGTCATCCGATACGCTCGCAGTTGCATACTGGTTGTAAACGCGGAAGCTGCCGGTACCATCGTACTTCGTTCTGTCCACGTCATAGAAAGCTCTGATGCGGAACGTGGTGTTGATGGCCGAATTGTCCTGATACGAGCTCCGGGAACCGCCGGTAAGGGTAATGGTTTCCGTATTGCCGCCGGAGATGGTGTGCTTGAGCTCATACCCGGCCGCACCCTCGATCGGCTCCCACGTCAGATCGTAACCGCCGCTGCCTGTGGAAGCATATGTGAAATCCTGAACAGAGGTCAGTGTGAACAGATATCCCTTGCAGAACTGTTCCTCAGTGCGTCTGGTTTCCATCTGCTTTGTGTATGCATCAGGATCCAGTTCCGAAAGTCCGCTGTATTTTGCTGTTTTGTCATAATCGCGGTCAAGAAACGGCGGGAAGTTTTCATTGTCGGTTCCCAGCATATCCACCCAGTCGCCGCTGAAATTCAGGATATTGTTTCCGTACATTTTATCGACTTTCAGTTCCAGAGAGGTATAATGATTCAGTGCGCTCTCAGCGGAACGGAAATTCGACGGGAAGATGACCTTTTTCCCGCTCAGGTTCAGCGTGCCGCTGCTTTCAATGTCACTCCGCATACCGGCGGGATTCGACTGTGGCGGAAGGTTGCCGGTTGTCACCGTGTATTTGCCCGGCACCGGCACCGTGCAGTGCTGGCACTTCTCAACACTGATAATCGGATGTCCTTCGGAATACGGTGAAACTGCCTTTTCATAATCAACCTTGACCAGTTCATTTGACCAGCTGAATCCGTTGTCATATTGAATATCGGAGGACGGAAGATGACCGCCTGTTACCACGTAAAGCGGGTCTTTCGTACTCTTGTTCAGCACAACAAACATGCTTTCGCGGTCAAGGTTATGATCGCCGAACGGGCCGTTCTTGTTGTCAAAGCCGTAGAGGAAATAGTAGTTCAGATAGATATAGCTGCTGTCCTCCTGATAATACTGATAGACATACGCATTCGAGAAGCTGCCCTTAATCTCCCTGAAAGAATGACTGCCGCTGTTGAACAGATCGTCATTCCAGTCCAGCAAATAATCTGAGTTGCCGTTGTATGCCATAAACTCCGGCAGATCCGCAACCGGCACTTCCTCCATGCCGAATGTCGTGCTGAAGAACAGCTCATCAATCGAGGTCTGATTCTGGATTGCGTTAAAAATGCCGTCCAGGCTCATCGGTGCATACTCTTCTTCATCTGCATACATGACGATCGGCGCATATTTTCTCAGCAGCGCATTCTGATCCGTGGCCGAGAGCGAGGAAGACTGGTGAACATAAATATTCTGTTCCCAGCAATAATCACCGGGATAAACCTCACCTTCCAGCTCCCAGTTGGTCTGTATTTCGACCTTCACAAGGCCGGGATTGGCGCCGCTGTACGAGAATGTACCGTCTGGCTGCACATCAACCGACCGGCTGGTGCCGCCCTGGGAGATATGCGCAGTCAGAGAAAGCGGACAGCCGGCCCAAAGATCTTCGATATCCCTTTTCATTTCGGAAACGTCTACTGTGAAAGAGCCGCCGCTGTTCGAGAGAATCTTGAACCACTTTGTCACGGTCGAGCTTGCATCCCGGTCATTGCCGGAATGGTAGCTGCGGTCTGCGGTCAGATACTGCGGATGTCCAGCAGCATCTGTGTCGGAATCCGCTTCGTCAGCGGTGACGGCAGCTGTTGTTTCTGTCGTCAGAACCGTGGTTTCCGCCGGTGCCGCGGAGGTCAGTTCCGTTGCTGCTGCCGTTTCCGTCACGACCTCTGCGGTCGTTTCAGCAGCCGGAGCAGCTGTCGTTTCAATCGCCGGGGCAGCCGTCGTTTCAGCAGCCGGAACGGTTGTTTCGACGGGCGCAGCGGTTGTCCTCGGAACCATTTTCAGCGGAACGACCACCGCACTGCCGGTCAGACGGAACGTGCAGCCGTCCTCTGTTGCCTGGAACGGCAGCATCTTGAGCATATGGCGTCTTTCGTCCAGCTGCATGAGCATATCCGGCTTTTCCGCAAAGGTTGTTTCCACGATTGCGCTGCCCTTGAGCGGCGGCATCGTGAACTGAATGACGCCGAGCTGCGAAACCGAATACCGGATCTCCGGATGGATCAGCTCCTCCAGCGATTCCGGATAAGCAGAAACGACCGGCAGCTCGTCGGAATCCGACTGCCATGTGATGCGGTATTTGTCGCCTAGCTCATCCTCGACGGTTTTGCGCATCGGCAGGCCGAGCTGTGCGGTATTATATTTGCGCACCTGTGTCAGGGTGCAGTTATCAAACAGACCGTCCGGATTTTCCGTGTCCACGGTCATGCCGAAGGTCACAGAGGATGCAGGATCAATGTACGCGTTTTCCGCATAGCCGATCCGGTGCAGATTGCCCTCCTCCGAGAGCACTCTGGCATTCCAGGCATTCGTGACGGTGCAGGGATATTCAAAGTCCAGCTTCCAGTTTTCGATGGCAGTATTCGATTCATTGGCAACGGTCACGTTGAGATACTGCACCGTGCCGACAGTCTGCATGACCTCATAGGACACAGTGTAGTCTTCCGCTCTGACCGTTTCCGGGCCGGATACATAAACAAAGCCCTCCGGATAACACGGCTCACCCACGGCCGAAAAACCGAATACAGTGCTTTCGCCCGGCGCAATGTCATGATTGTAGCGCATCGAAGATGCGACCACATAATCCCCTTTGCGGTCACCGAGCTCTGCATTCCATGCATAGAAGATCGGTGATTCGCAGTCAAACAGAAGCGACCAGTTTTCCATCGTTTCCGTACCGGTATTCGTAACTGTGAGCATAACCTGATAGCCGCCTGTCCAGTGGCCGGTGACATTGTAGTCAATGTCAAAGCCGTCACAGACATAGGTTTTGCTGCTGTCCGCATTCGCAGGAAGCGCACCCTGCAATGCCGTCACAGAGCTCATCGCCGTCAGAAGCGACGTGATCAATGAGAGATTCCGTTTCAAACGCTGTTTCATTCTTTTCTCCTTTTCGCAGTCAATCTAAAGTTTTCCCCTTGTTCAGATTCGTGATGCAAGGCCGCATCCGATGACTGCTGTCAGCTTCCCCGATCCATACTGTCCGCACCGCCTTTCCACCCACGGGCACCCAATCCGATCTTCTGCAAGATCATTCAAGAAGCCCGATGCAAAATCATCACAATTTTAGCACAAGGAACCGTGTGTTGTCAATGTGTACGAAACTGATAGTTCCGTTCCGTGCAATTTGACGGGCAGGGTTAGTTTATTTTGGATATTATTGATAGACGGAAAATCACTTCTCAAAATGTACGAAAACGCGGCTTTTTCGCGCCGCACGCCGAAAACGGAAACAGAGCCCGGGCACATATCTGCCGCGGGCTCTGTTCCGTATCGCGATGGCTTCCGTCGGATGCCGTCAGCACCCGGAAGCCGCCGCTATTTCGTTATAATGATATGCAAAATATGCAATTCACTGCAAGATGAGATCAGTCGAGGCTGGAAATCCACATCAGGATCAGCGCACCGATTGCGATGATCGGGATCAGGTTCAGCAGGATGTATACAGCAGTCGAAATCTGTGTGCCGAGCGATTTTCTGCGCGCTGTCAGCACCCAGATCATCAGCGCGCCGACCAGCAGCGTCAGAATTGAATAAAACACAAAGCTGTACCGGACGCCGAACGCTCTTTCAAAGGTGTCATAGAAGAAATAGGTTCCGAGCAGAAAGGCAGCGATGCCGCCGAGCCAAAGAAAGGTGTTTTCAAGTAATGTACGGATATAAAGCATGGTTTTCTGCATAAGTGCCTCCAGTTCAGCAATGATTCAAAAACAGGTTGCGAAATCAGTTGTGCATCTGCATGATTTTCTTTGCGATAAACAGCAGCAGCTTTTCGGAATCGTACAAGTCAATGACGCCGTCCCGCGTGACGTCCGCATTCAGTCTGCCTGCGTCGGTCATCTGCACCTCGCTGTCCGCGACCGCATACCGGCAGATCAGAACGGCATCAGAAATGTCAATCACGCCGTCACAGTTCGTATCGCCGGAGCCGCGTGCCTGTTCCTCCTCCGCCGTGCCGATTGCTTCAAACAGGTAATTATGCGCAGCGGCATAGCGTTCCGCATAGGAGCCACCCCATCCGCGGATGACCAGACCGGCAGCGCAGTCCGCAAATGCCTCCTCCGCAATCTCCTGCACGGTGGACGGAATTGTGATGCGCTTCAATGCCGCGCATCCGTCAAAGGCATCCCCGTCAACAGACACGGTGCCCGACTGAATCGTCACCTGCTCCAGGCTGCTGCATCCGCCGAATACCGTCACGCCGAGTTCCTTCAGGCAGACGGGCAGCGTGACTGCTTTCAGGGAAGTACACCCCTCAAATGCCGATTTTCCCAGCGTGCTGAGGCTGCCGGGGAACACGATGTCTTTCAGTCCCTTACAGCCGGAGAAAGCAGATTCCTCAACGGCAGTGACACTGTTCGGAATCACAAGATGCTCCAGACCGGTGCAGTCCACAAACGCGTGGTTTCCGATTGCGGTCAGATGCTCCGGAAAAGCCACGGTTTTCAGGCCGCTGCATTTTGCAAATGCGCCGGAATCAAGCTGCGTGATGCTGTCCGGGAGCGTAACGCTTTCCAGCGCGGTACACCCGTAAAACACCGAGTTGCCGAGCGCAGTGAGCCCGTTGGAAAGACGGATCTTCGCAAGAGATGTGCAGCCTGCAAATGCACCGCCGTTTATCACCGTGACGCTGTCAGGAATCTTAACTTCTTTCAGCGAAGTGCAGCCGTAAAATGCATCCCGCATGATGGATTCAACGCCGTCCGGAATCGTGACGCTGTTCAGCGCCGTGCATTCCATGAATGCTTCTGCGGAGATAAACCGGACATTCTCCGGAATGACAGCTGTTTTCATTGCACAGCCGCGGAATGCGGACTTGCCGATAAAGCGGACAGAAGCGGGAATCTGTATATCCGAAAGGACGGTGCAGGACAGAAATGCGGAGCCGTCGATGTCGGTGAGCGTGTCCGGCAGAGAAACCGATTTCAGTGCGGTGCAGCAGTAAAACGCATTTTCGCAGAGCTCTTTTGTGCCGTCCGGAATCACAATGCGCTCCAGTGCAGTGCAGCCGGAAAAAGTCGCATTATCAATAATGCGAATCCCGGCGGGGAGCTTGATACCGTTCAGGGAAGCGCAGTCAAGGAACGCGCGCGGCCCGATCTGGGTAATGCCGTCCGGCAGGTCGATGGATTTCAGAGCGGTGCATCCGCTGAGCATTTCCTTCGGGATCGCGGTCAGACCGGAGGGCAGCGTGATCTTCTCCAGACCGGAACAGCCGCTGAACGCCGCGCCCTCGATTGTCCGGACGCTCTCAGGAATCACAAGCTCCTTCAGCCCTGTGCAGCCGGAGAACGAGCTGTTCCGGATCACGGGCAGATTCTTCGGCAGGGTAATGCTTTCCAGCGCAACGCAGTCGGAGAACGCGTTCATCTGGATTTCCGTCAGGCTGTCCGGCAGCGTGACGGATTTCAGCGCCTTGCAGCCTGCAAATGCGGCCGCGCGGATTTCCGTGACGCTCTCCGGGATCACGATGCTCTCCAGCTTGAAGCAGCAGCAGAATGCTTCGTCGTCAATGCTGGTGATGCTGTCCGGCAGCGTGAATTCCGTCAGACCCTTGCAGCCGTTGAACGCATAGGCGGAAATTTCCGTGACGCTTTCCGGCAGTTCGACTTTTTCGAGCACGGTGCAGCGCCGGAATGTCGAGGACTCGATGCGCCGGATCTTTTCCGGCAGCTTGACAGTTCTGAGATTCACACAGGCTTCAAAGCAGCCGTCGCCGATCCATGTGACGCCGGCAGGAAGCTCCAGGCTTGTCAGAGAGGCACAGCTCCGGAACACCGCCTTCTCGATCATTTTCAGGTCGGGCGGGAGCTGAATCTCCGTCAGGCCGGTGCAGCCCTCAAAAGCACTGTGACGGATGATCCTGATCTTGTCCGGCACCTTCACCGAGGTCAGCGACGCACAGTCGCGGACGACGCTTTCGCCGAGCTCAGCCAGTTCCTCCGGGAAGGTGATGCTTGTGAGCTTCTTGCAGCCGTCGAAGGCATAATTGCCGATGGATCTGACGCTCTCCGGAATGCTGATGCTTTCCAGGGAGGAGCAGCAGTAGAAAATGTATTCCGGGATCACCTTGATGCCGTCCTCAAAGACAGCGGTTTTGATGTTGGAGCATTCCGCGAATGCCCTCGGGCCGAGCTCAGTGAGTGTGACCGGAATCGTGATCTCCGTGAGCCCGTCACAGGCGAACATAGCGCTGTCGCCGAGATAGGTCAGGGATGCCGGGAGCTGAATGCCGGTCAGCGAGGTGCAGTGATAAAAAGCGCGGTCACCGATTACCGTCAGCGTTTCCGGCAGCTGTGCTTCGGTAAGCAGCAGGCAGTAATTGAACGCGGCTGCCTCGATTTCGGTCAGACCGGCAGGAATATTGCATTGCGTCATATTGGTACAGCCGCTGAATGCGGATTCCCGGATGACGGTGATGCTGTCCGGCAGGCTGACGGAAATCAGGTCTTCTGCTGCGGCAAATGCACTTTTGCCGATCTCGGTGACCGGCAGGCCGCTGATCTCCGCGGGGATTTCCACCGCAGTCAGGCCGGAATCCCGTTCCCGCTTGTAAACGACCGCATGATCCTCATACAGCGCATATGTGATGCCGCCCTCCGTGACGGTTTCGGCAGCTGATGCTGTGAGCGCCGGACGGAACAGCGCCGGCATCGCCGGAAGCTGCGGAACGGCGCATGCCGCTGCTGCTGCGGCGGCAAGAATGATCATCGTTTTTTTGTGTCTGTGCTTCATGGATTGTACCTCCCGAACAGTCCGTATTTTGTGTCATCCGTATCGGATACGGCTGCTTGTATTATAGCATGATTTGACCGCACTGTCAATGAAAAACCGGCACGGTGCAGCGCCGGGATCCGCCTATCGGCAGGCTGCACAAAACAGAGTCGTCTTTTTTGTCACATCATACAAATCATCAAATATGACGCAACAAATCGCGCACCCATCCGTTTACCATACAGAGAGGCAACTCTCCCGAATACAAAGTGAAAGGGTTGAGAATCATGAATAAACAATTATGCAAACGAATCATCAGTGTACAGACTGCGCTCCTGCTCGCTTGCAGCAGTCTTGCAGCAAACGGAATCCCAGCTGCTGCCGCCTTACAGGACGCATCGCCTGCGGCGGAGATTGTCACAGCGGCCGCAGAGAGCTGCGCTCCGGTCAATGTCATTGTCACGCTGGATGCGGATGCGCTTCTGCCCGGGCTGACAGCGGAGCAGCTTGTGACGCCGGAGGCTGCCGCAGAAAGCGCTGCAATCGCGGCGGAACAGGATGCGGTCATTGCGCAGCTGACGGAATGGTATCCTGAACTGGAGGTCGGCTATCGCTACAACGTGCTGACAAACGCATTTTCCTGCGAGCTGCCGGAAAATCTGCTGGATGATGCAGAGGCGCTCCCGGCGGTGCGCAGCGTTGTGCGGAGCTATAAGGTTCATGCGGTGCCGGAGGCCGTTTCTGAGGAGGACATCAGCAATGCAATGCAGTTCCAGAGCCAGACCGGATGCCGCGGCGACGGACAGGTCATTGCAATCATAGACTCGGAGCTGGATCTGGAGCATCCGATGTTCGCGCCGCTCGCGGACGATGTTCAGACCAAGCTGACACAGGAACAGGTCGAAGCGATCTCAGACAATATCGGCTTCAATGTCCAGATCGGAACGGAGTATGTCTGGCGCAGCAACAAGATCCCGTTTGCGGCGGATTATGAAGATCAGATTCCCATGGATGTCCGTGATGCCAGCGAATCCGCGTATCACGGCACGCATGTTGCGGGCATCGCGGCAGGCAATGTCTATGAGGACGCGGAGGGCAGAACGCTCTCCGGCATCGCGCCGAATGCACAGATCGTCTTTATGGCGATGCAGTATGTTTCCGACGTGACGGAATTCATCGGTGCGCTGGAGGATGCGGTCAAGCTCCGGGCGGATGCCGTCAACCTCAGCATGGGCTACTGCGGGGAAACGCCCGGCAAGGAGGATCCGTTCCGCGATGCGGTCAATACGGCGGAGGCGGCAGGCGTTACGGTATGCATCAGTGCGGGCAACAGTGCGGACGGTACGCTCGTCAGCCCGCGGCAGACAACGGATAATCCGGATGTTTCCACGATGAACGTTCTGGTGCAGGAAGGTACCCGTGCGCTGGCGGTTGCATCGGCGGACAATCCCTCGGAATTCGACCAGCATGCAATGCTGCTGGGTGAGCAGAAGATCAGCTACTCCGCTTATGTGATGAGCATCAGTACAGCGGATACCCAGAAGCTCCTTTCGGATACACTGAAAGAGGCATCGTATGAATATGAATACTGCGGGATCGGTGACACTTCGGATTTTGAAGGCAAGGATCTGACCGGAAAGCTCGCGCTGGTGGACCGCGGCGTCCTGAGCTTTACCGAAAAGGCCGTTCACGCGCAAAAGGTCGGCGCGGTCGGTGTCATCGTCATCCAGAACCGACCGGATGAATACTTCACCCCGGTAAGCAATGCTGACATCCCGATCGGCATCGTGTCCGTCGAAAACGGCGCGCTCCTGAAGAACGCAGAAGACAAAAAGATCAGCTTTACCGATGAACTCGTCACGGTTTCGCTTCCGGCGGACGTCAGCTTTTATACCAGTTACGGCGTCCACAACTCGCTGGAACTGCGCCCGGACATCATGGGTGTCGGCGGCTATGTGGAATCCGCCGCATATCACAACAGCACGTCGGTGCAGTCCGGCACCTCGATGGCCTCACCGTATATTGCAGGCTGTGCCATGCTGCTGAATGAGTATCTGCAAAAGCACGGCTGTACGCTGACCGGCTCCGAGAAGGAGCAGTATATCCGGAACCTGCTGATGACCGGTGCGTATCCGTACAGCGAGGCCGGGTTATACGTATCACCCAGACGGCAGGGTGCGGGCATGGTTTCCATGGATCGCACACTCGGCACGAAGGTGCTGCTGACCGGAACGGAAGGCGAATCCAAGCTCAGCCTGCGCGACAAGCTCGGAGACAAATTCACGTTCCCGGTCACGCTGCGGAACATCAGCGACGAGGACGTGGCCTTCAAAAATGCACGGCTCGTGCTGACAACCGACGATACATTCTATAACCGGGAAACCGGCAAATATGAAATTGATCATCAGCAGGCACTGAAGTGCACGGCGGATCTGAGCGGCCTGACCGCGATCGCTGCCGGTGAAGCGCGCACTGAGAACGTCACAGTACAGCTGGATGCATCGCAGACCGCAGCGCTCCGCAAGATCTTCACCAACGGCTTCTTTGTGGAGGGCTATCTGCTGCTGGAGGGCGCTGAGAACAATTCGGATATTTCGATCCCGCTGCTGGGCTTTTCCGATGATTTTGAAGCAATCCCGATCTTCGGCGAGCATTCCGGCGCATTTGTGACGCTCACAAGCTCCAATGCCGTGACTGCGACAACGAGCTTTTCCGATCTGTTGTTCTCAGATGCAGGATTTCTGTACGAGATCAAAAATGCCCGCAGTACTATCGAATCGCTCCAGGAAAGCGGAGATGTGGATCTGTGGTCTGACAACCCGGATCCGGCCGTCCAGAATTATATCCGGCTGCTCGATGAATATGAAAACAAGGCGATGAACACCTGGGGATTCCCGGAACGTGTCTATATCTCCCCGAACCATGATTTTCTGGCCGACAAGCCGGGCATCCGGATCAACGCGCAGCGGGACTGCATCATTCAGGCAGGTGCGCTGTATGACGCAAAGGGCAATCTTCTGACAGAGCCCTATATATACAACGAATGCAGTGAACGCACGCTCCAGGCGGAGTGGGAGTCGGAATACATCAAGCAGTACCAGAATGTGTATGTGCCCCTTGAAGATCTGTCCGATCTGCCGGAGGGCGATTATACCTACCGCATCAGCGCGGCGATTTCCAAGGAGGCGCTGGAGAACAATCCGCAGGTGCTGGATATCCCCGTGACGATCGACAAGACCGCCCCGAAGCTGGAGTCCTCCGTGACAGAACAGAATGGCCGGAAGATCCTGAAGCTGACGGCCACGGATCCGATGCTGGACAGCATTTCCTTCTTCTGCATCGGCGACGGCAAGCTTGTGAGCCCGTCCGGTGCGGATGCACCTAAGAAAATTGATGCCAAGTTCATGCCGATCGCAGGCGGACTGTACTCCGACTGTGCGTGGTATAATCTGCACTTTGAAGATGTAGGCGCAGAAATGAAGGAAAACGACAAATACAGGAACAAGTTGCTGCCGGCAGCAGGATTCCTGAATGAAGAAAGCTGGGATCCGCAAAATTGGTTCGATCAGTTCGACTATTCCGAATTCATGCAGACCAAGCCGGATGCAGACGGCAAATATACGCTGGAATATGACATCACGGATCTGAAAGGCTATCACATTGCCGTGATGGACCGCGCCTACAACATGTCGTATATCGACGTGGCCCCCGCTGATGCCCGTCCGATGTCGGTCGCACCCGGCCTCTACCAGGGCGCCTACGGCCTCTATGAATTCGGAGAGGGAACAGTACGGTACATTCCGTTTGTGTATTTAGATAAAACGCTGAACTGCCATTATGAGATCGAATCGGACTGGGTCACCAGCTATCTGCACGCAGATGCGGATACGTCGAAGCCCGGAAAATACGAAGGAATCGGCGGTCCCCTGACCGGAAATCCGGAAACAGGTTATGTCATCGACAACAGCAACGTCGTCGGACACGTAGGATTCTATCAAGGACAGGGAATCCCGGTGCTGGACAAGGATGTGCTGAAGCCGACCGGACTGAAAACGGCGGACGGCTATCTGGCGATCAATTCCTATGAGGCGGAAAACAGCTGCGTCAAGCCGCTGATGACAGAGCTGACCGGCTGCTACCGCATCATCAACATGACCTATGATGTCCAGCCGGATGCGGTCGTGACCTTTACGGGCGAATGCTGCTCAAAGGATCTGAAGCAGCGCGAAACCGTCAGCATCACGCTGGATTACAAGACCGGTATTGCAACGCTTCCGGACGGCAGCAAGCGCGACTTCTCCGATACGGAAAAGCTGGTTCACGGCGATACCGACCTCAGCGGACAGCTGGACGTTGCAGACGCGGTGCTGCTTGCACGGTATCTTGTGGAAGACAGAGAGGCTGCTGTGCAGAGCAAAGGCCTGAACGCAGCGGACTGCAACCACAACGGCACACCGGATAACGGCGACCTGAGCCTGATCCTGATGGCGATTGCGAAAAAGGTCGAGCTGTAAAACTCTGATTTCTGATACAAATCCCGCCGGAGCGTGATTCCGGCGGGATTCCGTTTAAAGGTGCCTCCGGCTGATTTATCATGGGGGTGCCGCCACCATACCCCTGCTTAATCCCTTAAGAATCCCATCGTGATGAAAACAATGTATTTGCATAGATTATAATATTGTGGGATTCCAAAGGGACACTGTCCCTTTGGCGGGGTTTGGGGCAGCGCCCCATTCTGAATCCATCGGAGATACCGCTGTATCGACAGAACGGGGCGCCGACCGGAAACAGTCGGCGCCCCGTCATTTTTTACTCCTGAATCGGAAGTCCGAATTCATCCCTGAGCGGGGATGCGGTGATCACATCCTCGGCAGTGAACTGCACGATTTCCAGTTCAGCCGGTGTATATTCCTGTTTCATACTGCTTCATCCTTTCGTAACGGTTATTTCGGGAACTGACCCGTGCAACGGACAAGTCTTGAATAGGAAAGGCCGCTGTCGCCGGTCGGCAGATCGATCTCCGCATCCACCGTCAGTTCATGATCAAACATATCAATAAACGTGAACGTATAGATCCCATCGGACTCCGGCTGCTCCAGACTTCCGAAGAAGAAATTGTGATTCAGGCCGCCGTCCATATTCTGTTCAAGCTCCCTGCCGTTGTACTTTACCGCCTTGATCGGATAGCGTGCATCCATCAGCGTCACCGCACACCAGTATACCTTGGAGTTCTTCTGGAACTTGACCCTGACATCGTAATCCTCTGCGTCCGGCATCGGAATCAGCCTCCAGGTGATCGGCAGATCGCCGGTGTCCTCGCCGATGAAATCAAGGAAGGACTGCGTGTCAATATCAACATCGCCCGCCCTCCGCGACGGGTTATCGGAAAACGGCATTGCATCCGCGACCAGCGCATTCAGCTTCTTGTCACCACAGGTGATCTCGATCCAGCCGCCTGCGTATTTGTTGTACTCATCATCGGTCAGCGCCGCGACCGGGCACTGATGCAGATTCACCATTTCATCCAGCGATGCACAGCCGCTGCGATAATCATAATGCGTCAGTCTGCCGGAATGCACCTCCGTATCCGGATCCCCCGGCTGTGCAGCCTTGGCCGCCTCACCGTAGGCATACAGCGCCTTGCAGACCGCTGTCAGCTTGGCATTGGAACCGGCCGCCGCAGCAGCGAGATACTGCACCGGGCTGAAATCGACCGGGTCGGCGGGCGCATGCACGCAGGTAAAGGTATCGGTCAACCGGTAAGCCGGGATCGTCCGGACGACCTTCGTAAATCCCTCTCCGGCCTCCTCTGTTTTGGTCAGCTGGTTGCCGAATTCACCGTCTGTCAGATAGGCTGCACCGGCGCTCCATGATGTATCGAAATACAGCGAGAACTTGATTTTATCGAGCAGCGTCAGATTCATGCCGTAATACCGGTACGGCAGATTTTTTTCCTCCAGATCGGCATTGTACGCTTCCTTTCCGGTGAATTTGCTGCCGTTGATGGTCACGCCGCTGAAATCCGGCGCTTCCGACATGTAGTAATCGGCATAATCCGCTCCGGAGAAATAGTCCTCCGCTGCATAGCCGTAATTCAGCATGGCTGTCACAACCGGCAGATATTCCTCGTATTTATCGTCATTCATGATCTTGGTCAGGTAATCCACCGCAGTAATGCCCTGCACGGATTTTCCCTCATCCCCCAGCATGAAATCGAGATGATGCGGCTTCCGAAGCTCCGCCGCATTGATCGGCAGCGTCAAGCGGAACCCGTCGTCGGTCATGTGCAGCTGATTTGCAGCAGGCTCATGCGCGTCGATCGACACCCCGTGTATATCACCGGATGCTTTTACGATAATCTCCATACCGATCTGACTGCCGCCGGCCAGCAGCGTGTAGAAATACTCCGGCTCGTCTGCCGCTGACACCGGCAGCGACAGTGTGCCTCCCGCCAGCGACGATGCCGTGAGCATGGCTGCGGCCGCACAGGCTGTCAGCCTCCTGCTCCTGAAAAATCCTCTTTGCATACATACCTTCCTTTCCGTAACTATTATTGCATTCAGACTGTTCTGTGCGGAATATCAGACAGAATCTGATAACCGCAAGAATAATCTTTATACATTATACCATTCTTTCGTAAAATAATCAACCCCGCCGGCAAAAAAAACGCATTATTTTCATTCCGGGGCAATTTCAAACAAACTCTCCTGCCGCTGACGGAAAAAACGTACGGGATGCACCGGCTTTTGCACATTGTGCCGAATCATGCATTTTTTTCGCAGAGCCCTTGACAAATGCAGAAAAAGCTGTTATAATAGGGAGGCTGGTGTAAAGGTCTGTACCATGACAGCAGAAAGGCAGGCGGTGATCCCGATGATAAAAAAACTCGATTTCGTGCTCCTGCTCGACTGCTACGGCAGTCTGCTGACAGAACGGCAGCGTGCGCTGCTGGAAGGATACTACGACGAAGATCTTTCGCTGGCGGAGCTCGCAGAGCCGCTTGGGATTTCCCGGCAGGCAGTGCATGACAGCATCCGCCGCGGCGAGCGCCAGCTTGAACAGCTCGAAGAACAGATGGGCATTGCAGCCAGGCTGAAAGCCGCGCGCGCCCTGTTCAGCGAGATCGAACAGTACAGCGAAGCACTCCCGGAGCCCGCCCGCACAAAGATTGCGGAGGCGGCGCAGAAGGGCAAGGCATTATTCTGATTACAAACAGAAGGGAGCAGAAACCGTATGGCATTTGAAGGATTGCAGGATAAGCTCGGCCAGGTTTTCAAAAAGCTGAAGGCACGCGGCAAGCTGACGGAAGCGGATGTCAGGGAAGCGATGCGCGAGGTGCGGCTTGCTCTCCTCGAAGCGGATGTCAGCTACAAGGTCGTCAAGGACTTTGTCAGCAAGGTGTCGGAGCGCGCCGTCGGTGAGGAGGTTCTCACCAGCCTGACGCCCGCACAGCAGGTCGTCAAAATCGTCAACGAGGAGCTTGTTTCCCTGATGGGCAACGGCAACTCCCGCCTGAATATTGCACCGAAGCCGCCTACCGTGATCATGTTCTGCGGTTTGCAGGGCTCCGGTAAGACAACGCACTGCGCCAAGCTCGCAAAGCTGCTGAAAAAAGAGGGACATCATCCCCTGCTGGTGGCCTGTGACGTGTACCGTCCGGCCGCAATCGACCAGCTCCGCATTGTCGGCGGTCAGGCAGATGTCAAGGTCTTTGAGCTCGGCCAGATCGACCCGGTGGACATCGCCAAGCAGGGCGTTGCCTTTGCAAAAAACAATAACCACGATATTGTCATTCTCGATACCGCAGGACGCCTGCATATCGACGAAAAGCTCATGGATGAGCTGAAAAACATCGAAGCGGAAACGCATCCGGATGAAATCATGCTCGTCGTGGACGCCATGACCGGTCAGGACGCAGTCAATGTCGCAAAGGCATTTGACGACGCACTCGGCATCACCGGCGTGCTGATGTCCAAGCTCGATTCCGATACCAGAGGCGGTGCGGCGCTCTCCGTGCTGTCCGTCACCGGCAAGCCGATCAAATACGTCGGCATGGGCGAAAAGCTCGATGACTTTGAGCAGTTCCACCCCGACCGTATGGCATCCCGCATCCTCGGCATGGGCGACGTGCTCTCGCTGATTGAAAAGGCGGAGGATGTCTATACGAAGCAGGAGGCGGAGCGCCTGAGCCAGAAGCTCCAGAAGAGCCAGTTTGATATGGAAGACCTGCTGGATCAGCTGCGTCAGATCCAGAAAATGGGCGATCTGAAAAAGCTGGTCAGCATGCTGCCGGGCGTCGGCAATAAGCTCGATGAGCTCGATATTGACGACAGTGCGTTCGGCAAGGTCGAGGCGATGATCACATCCATGACGCCTGCGGAGCGCGCAAAGCCTTCGATCATCAATCCGTCGCGCAAGCGCAGAATCGCAAAGGGCTCCGGCACGCAGGTGCAGGACGTCAACCGCCTGCTCAAGCAGTTTGAGCAGATGCAGCAGATGATGAAGAAGCTCGGCGGCGGCGCGGGCAAAAAGGGACTGTTCGGACGGCGCAAGCTGCCGAAGATCGACCCGAAAATGCTGGAAGGCATGGGCGGCGGCTTCCCGAAGTTCTGAGCCGCATCGGCATAATCCGATTTCATTGCAATTACCATTTGCATGAATATATATCTTAGGTTATCATTATATGGAGGTGAATTACAATGGCAGTTAAGATTCGTCTGAGAAGAATGGGTGCAAAGAAGGCTCCGTTCTACCGCATCGTCGTCGCTGACGGCAGATACCCGAGAGACGGCCGCTTCATTGAGGAGATCGGTTTTTACGATCCGACCAAGGAGCCGAGCGTTGTGAAGGTCGATGCTGACAAGGCAAAGGCCTGGATCCAGAACGGCGCACAGCCGACGGATACCGTTCGCGACATCCTGAAGAAGCAGGGCGTTCTGTAATGCAGAAGCCTTCCGCCTTTGTGTTTGGGAGAACATCATGAAAGAGCTGTTATACGCGATCGTTGAGGGACTTGTCACGGACAAGGCCGCAATTCAGATCACCGAGGACGCGGTGAATGAAGAAGGCGTGACCGTGCTGCATCTCTCCGTAGCACCGGATGACATGGGCAGAGTAATCGGCAAGCAGGGCAGAATCGCAAAAGCGATCCGCACCCTGATGCGTGCCGGCGCAGCCCGCGAAAACCGGAAGGTCGCAGTGGAGATTGACTGATCTCCGCAAAACCATGCGAAAAAATAAGGGACAAGAAGCCTTGCGCTTCCTGTCCCTGTTTTTTATATACGGTACACGCGGTACCGTTTATCTGCACGCAATGCACCCGTTCCACGTTAAATATGCTCTGTGCTTTCTGCACCGCGGAAATCCGCACTGAACCGGATCGTCGTCGTTCATTTCGCTCAGCCAGTGCGTCAGCACCGCCGGATCCGTATCCGCCGCCTTCAGCCGCACAAAGCCCTTGCGGAACCATCCGAGCATCGGCATCAGCGCCTTTGCGTTCGGCCAGTAGTTCAGCGACTGCCAGCCTGTTTTCTGCGAGGCCGCATCCGCCGTGCGCACCATGAACTGCCGGTCAGCCTCAAAGCTGTCCGCATCCCACGGCATATCCGCAAGGCTGAATCCGCGGCAGATGCCCTCGTTGAGCTTCTGCTCCGCCAGCCAGACAATCAGCCGCCGCTGACTGTCGGTTTCCGCGAGCGCCGAACCCGCAAGCACCAGCACCGTCAGCAGGACATTCGTGCCGGTATCAGATATACTGACCTGTTCCTCCGGCGGATCATTCCGGCGGATGCTGAAAATCGCTGCCATACGGTTCCTCCTGTCATGTGAAATATTGCTGCCATTCCTCGTGAATCGTCAGCTTTTCGCCGCAGCGCACCAGAATCATATCGTACCATTCACTGAAAATATACACATCGCCTTTGATATTTGCAAGGAGATGCCGGATCATATCGCAGAATTCCTGATTGCTGCAAAGCGGATACAGCTGCCCGTCCAGTTCGGTTCCGGTTCTGATACCGTAATCCCTGTTCAGACAGTTGGCAAATTCCTTGCGGCTTTCCGCATTCTCTGGATCGGTATCTGTATCAATACACAGCTTTTGACAGATAAAGAGCCCGTTTTCGCCGCGAAAGCAGGTTTCCTCTGCCGAGAAGCCAAGTCCCTCAAAGAATCCGGCAATCAGAGCCAGCACAAGCATGGGGTCGGTATCCGGATCAAAATTCAGATAAAACTGCATACGCAGGCTTCTTTCAGAAGATCATGCCTTTTTCTTCACCTGCTTTTCCAGTACCGCAAATGCCTCCCGCAGATTGGACACGCCCTCCAGCCGGATCGCAAAGCGGTCGGTTTGCAGCGTGCGGAGCGTCTGCTTCGGCAGGATGCAGAGCGTGAAGCCGAGGCGTTCGGCCTCCTGAATCCGCTGTGCCGCATTGGAGACAGCGCGCAGCTCTCCGCCGAGGCCGATTTCTCCGAACGCGATGACCGTTTCCGGAACCGGCTTGTCCATGAGCGCGGAATACAGCGCCAGTGCGACGGCCAGATCCCCCGCGGGCTCATCCAGCCGGAAACCGCCGACGATATTCAGATACACGTCCAGCGCACCGAAAAACAGTCCCATGCGCTTTTCCAGCACCGCCAGCAGAATGTAGACGCGGTTATAGTCAAAGCCGGTTGCGGTGCGGCGCGGCGCGGAAAGCGTGCTCTTGGAAACCAGCGCCTGAATCTCTGCAAGAATCGGGCGGCTGCCCTCCATCATGCAGCAGACACAGGTGCCGGATACGCCGAGCGGTCTGCCGTCCAGCAGCATCGCGGACGGGTTTTCGACTTCCGCCAGCCCGGTATCTTTCATCTCAAACACGCCGATTTCATTTGTGGAGCCGAAGCGGTTTTTGACCGCTCTGAGGATGCGGATGCTCTGGTAGCGGTCGCCCTCAAAGATCAGTACGGCATCGACGATGTGCTCCATGACCTTCGGGCCGGCAATCGAGCCTTCCTTTGTCACATGCCCGACCAGAAAAACCGGGATTTCCTTGGCTTTGGCGGTCTGCATGAACAGCGAGGTACACTCGCGCACCTGCGGTACAGAGCCTGAGCCGGAGGTCAGTCCGGAAATATGCATGGTCTGAATCGAGTCGATGATGACGACGTCCGGTTCGCTCTCCATGATCGTGTCACAGACAGCCTCTGCATCACTGACGGTCAGCAGATACAGGCTTTCGGTATCAACGCCGAGTCTTTGTGCGCGCAGCTTGATCTGCCGGGCAGATTCCTCGCCGGAAACGTACAGCACCGAATGCGATTCTCCGAGATACTGACAGATTTGCAGAAGCAGCGTGCTTTTTCCGATGCCCGGTTCGCCGCCGAGCAGCACGACCGAGCCCTTGACCAATCCGCCGCCGAGCACGCGGTTCAGCTCTGAGATGCCGGTGTCGTAACGGATATCCTCGTTTGTGCCGATTTCGGACAGCTCGCGGATCTGCGCGGAGAGATCGACTGTGCGCCTTGCGTTTCCGCTGCCGCCGGTACGGGCTGCCGGTTTGATTTCGGGCAGCGCCTCCTCAATGGTATTCCACGCACCGCAGCTGGTACACTGGCCGTTCCATTTCAGGTATTCGGCGCCGCAGGCCGTGCATTCGTAGCGTGTTTTCGCCTTTGCCATCGCTCAGCGAAGCAGCGGGACAAGGAAGAAGCCGAGGATCATCGCAGCAATGACCGCAACGATGACGATACGGAGCCAGAGGGGCTTGTTGGACTTGTGCTGCTGCGGTCTGCGCGCCTGCTCTCTGCGCTCCTGACGGTTCCGGCCGTTGTTCGGTGCAGTGTTTTTATTGTTGTTCTGCTTGCTCATGTTGAAAAGCTCCTTTCAGATTTCAGGGTTCGGAAATATTATAGCATATTATACCGGAAAGTGCAATGGGAGAAGCGAAAAAAGATAATATCTTCGCTGTACGGGAGCAAAAACGGAGCCGGGCACTGCCCGGTTATAGCATATAAAGCCGCAAATTTCAAGCCTTCCTGCGAAAACACGCTGTTTTCAAGCGGTTTCAACGGTCAACTATGTACTTTGGTCAACAATCGGTCAACTTTTACGCTGCTGAACGATGCAGTAAGGTAGGATTATCACAGCTTTTCGTATCTTTCAGCCTGCATCGTGCTTTGGCTTTTTCGGCATAGCTTTCGTGACAGCTTCACAGCAGTGCAGATCGTTCTTTTTCAGCGCGTGGGAGTAGATTCGCAGGGTGACATCTGGTCTGGCATGTCCTGCTCGCTTGGCAGCATCTGCTATACTGATGCCAGCCTGCAACTGGAGGCTGACTGCCGTGTGACGGAACATATGAGGATGTATTTGGCGAAGTCTGTTCTTTTGAGTAAAACTGTTCAAAAAAGCACGAACTGTATCGGGACTGATACAACCGCCGTATCGCTTCTCAGCATAGAACACAGCATCAGCTTCATAATTCCAATTACTACCGAAGCTCTCAGCTTTCTTGAGATAGAACGCACGGTATTCTCTGAGCATTTCCATGATGCTATCATCTAGCGTGAGCCAACGGTCACCTGCATTGGTCTTGCATCCCTCAACAATCTGTGTGCCAGATTTTACAGAAACAAAGTGGCGACAGATATGAATGCGATTCGTCTCAAAGTCGATATTGTCCCATGTCAGCGCACAGATTTCACCGATTCGGCAGCCCGTAGCAAGCATCACGCTGAAAAGCACCTGATACATATAGTGCATGCTGTCTGCATACAAGGCTGTAAAGAATGCATTTATTTCGTCCTCGCTGAGTGCTTGCACTTCTCTCGCATCGCGCTTCGGCGGCATCGCAGCACTGGCATAATTGCGCGGAATCAGATTCTCCTTATATGCCATTGCGAGCATCGAGTGGATAAATAAATGATACTGATAGACCATTGCCTTGGATACGCCTGCATTGAGCATATCGGAATAAGCCTTGTTAATCGCTACGGGCGTAAGCCGCTTTAGCTGAATATGCCCGATGTAAGGTGCAATTTGCTTTCGGTATCCGGAATAGCTATAGATCGTCGAGGGAGAAAGCCCGGACTGTTCCTTCATCCCGATTGCATAATCGCAGTAGCTGTCAAAGGTGATATGAGAATCGCTGATCGTATGCTCCTCGATCTGCTTTTCAAAGATCGTTCATTGTTTTTCCGCATTCTTCCTGTTCCACGCCTCAGAATTGGTTGAATCGTACTTGATCGACAGCGTTCTGAAAACCTGCCTGTAGGTCTGCGTGTCTCTGTGATCGAACACACGGATGCGGTAGGATGTGATCTTTCCGTCCTTGTTTCTGCGCTCCTGAATGTTCATGTTACCGCCGCCTTTCCAGTCATGGCGGTTCTTAATGTCTGTTTCATAATACCTCCGTTTCCGACAGCGAATATATCACTGTCATTATACCACAATCACACTTTAAAGTCAAGAATTATCGTTTCGGCTGATGCGGACGCAAAAACGCATCTAGCTTCTCTTTCAGTTTCATCTGTTCGATGAAGCGCATGACGCGGTTGAATTTGTCCGTCAGAGCCTGATGCAGCTTTTGTAGCACGGTCAGCTTTTCGTTGAGTTTCTGAATTTGCACAGCTTGTTGCTGAACGGCTCGTGTCAGGGTATCCCGCTCCGCTGTTACCGTTTCCAAATCATGGCATACACCGTGGTACTGATTGCCGATCGTCTGCACCTCGTGCCGTAATTGTTCATTTTCCCGCTGCAATGCGACTTCGTCTGCTACGCTGTCATAAAATGCCCCGAACTGATAATCGAACTCTTGATATTTTGCAGATAGCGCAGCATTCTCATTTTTCAGCGATTCATTCTCACTGCGAAGTGCGGACACCTCAGTTTTCAACTCCTGCATTTCGCTTTCCGATTTCTTTACCGCTGCATATCCTTTTGCTGCTGCAGTCAGCGTTTCAAGATCAGAGGTTTTGACAAGAGATGTATTTGCAGGAAGCTGCTTTGACCGGATTTCTTCAATATGCTCGATTTCCACAATCTCCCCGGTTGCCTCTGCAATCTGCTCCTGTACCTTTTTCAGCTTGTATTTCTCCGTGGTGAGATTCTCGGCAGTGCTGCCTTTTGTGCCGCGTTCCAGGTCAAAGCCGTGCAAGGTCATCCATTCATGGTACTCGTCCTGCAAACGGGAATAGCTGTCACGCCCTTTCCAGAACTCGGAGCAGTTGATGCGCTTGCACGGCTGTCCCTTCCGGTCTTTACCCTGCACAACCGGAATGAACATCAGATGCATATGGGGCGTAGTTTCGTCCATGTGAACTGCGGCGGACACGATATACTGTTCCCCGCTCGCCTTCATACAGGCGAAGCGGTATGCGGTTTCAAAGAATTGCCGCGTCCGTTCCGGACCGATGCGGTCAAAATAGGCTTTGTCCGAGGTCATGACAAATTCACAAAGGATCGTGCTTTGCTTGCTCCCGTTCACACGCAGATTTCCTTTCAAGTGTTCCTTTTCACGGATAGCATAGAAGGTGTCAAGATAACTGCCCTCCGGCTTTTTCAGATGATAATTCTCATCTGTTCTGGAAGGGTTTATTTCCTGATTGCTGTAATGCTTGTTCCGGCGTTCATTGTGCCGTTCTGCCAATGGCACACTACCGATCTTATGGTTTTCATTGCGGATGATTGCAAAGCTCATTTGTACCGGCTCCTTTCTTTTTTTGAGGGGAATGTTTTTTTCTGTCAGGCAAGCGTTTCCGGAGGTGTACGGATACCGGACTAATCAGCGGATTAGTTGTAACCCATTAGGACTATTTGCCTGCAAATAGTCCGTGGGGCAGCCGTTCCCTCTGCACTCCCTTGATTTCGGGCTTACGCCCGTGACAGCTGCAAATGAACACAACCTTCATTTGCAGCAATTATCTGCTCCGCCCAGATAGTCGAGCAGCGACTGTTTGCTGACCAGAATTTTGCCTCGCTCGCCCTCACCGGTGCGGATATACCTGACACGCCCCTGTGCAACCAGTTTGCGGATGGTATGCTCGGAAATGCCTCTGACCGCTTCGGTGCATTCCTTGATCGTGAGCATTTCCACGCGCTGCGGTTCTGCCTGCTTCTCGGCAGGCGTGTCATCGACGAGCTCGGTCAGCAGATCGAGGATACGGTTAATGACTTCTTGCTGGTTTCGTTTCATTTTGGTAACCTCCTTGATTTTTGAATGATTTGAGAGAACTGCCTCTCATATAGCCCTACAGGATCGCGGAAAAAATAATAGTCTGTCTCCGAAAGATTATCTGACTGCACAAAATGTGGTGTAGTATTCTGTGCATTATGCTTACGTTTAGAGGATGGTTGAGATCAGCGGCAGCTCTCACCCATATCCTCACAAAACGGCTGATTTTTTCATGTTTGAGAGAATTTTGTAGGAGTGCACAATGATCTCTGATTAAATAGGATATGACTTGCTCATTTTGCATATCAGCACTTTCCAACTTAATCAGGTGCATAAAAAAGCCCTGCCTGCTGATTGAACAGCAAGCAAGGCTTAATAATACTGATTTATTCATTTTTCAAAGAATATGTCCGGCAGAATGATTGCATATTCCTTGTCATCGGTCTCATCCTGATTTCGCCATGCCACAACAAACCGAATCCGCGCCGACTGCACACGATACCCGTTTTCATACAGTCGGTTCAGCGTATCCTGCGCGGCTTTCGACAGAATCGCAGCCCGTATCGTTTTCCCGCCGATCTGCGCATACAGGCATTTGCCTTTCAGCGACAATGTATCACCGCTTCGCAGATTCAGAATCGCAGCTTTCTTATCCATAAAGAAGCTCAGCACTACATCGCGGTGCGTGAGCTGGAGCATGATCTGATTCGGTTCGGGATACAACACCGGATCGTCGATAATCTGTTCTGCAAACACATCAAATGCGTGATTGTTATAGTGCAGATACAACTCCGTTTTTGCTCTTGTCATGCCGACATAGAGTACGCGTTTTCGTTCATTATCCGATATATCAACATGATTCAGCAGCAGATAGACACAGTCAAATTCATGTCCCTTTGCCTTGTGTATGGTCGAAACAATGATTTCATCGTCATCGGGGAATGCAAAATCAGATATCTGCGATTCGCGGATAAAGCTCTCCAGATCGGAGCGGTATTTCTTCTCATTGACTGATGCAAAACGGTCAAGCAGATTCAGTACAAGTTCAAGGCACTGGCTGTTTTGGTAAATCCGTTTCAAATCAGCGATTGCCTGTTCCCACTGTTCATCGGAGATAATCGGGTGATCCTCTTTGCCGGTCAGCCTCAGAAACATCCGCAGCTCCGCCAGATCATAGAGCGAGAACCCGTCGTTGCTCTGAATCAGCTTTGACGGAATCTGCATCTGCCGCAGCAGACCGTTCACGCGCAGTGCCTCCTCATTTGTCCATGTCAGCACGCAGATCGTCTTGCCCGGCGCACGGTTGCTGATGAGATTCTGCACAATCGGATATTCCAGATTCGTACTTCTGTGTCGGATGAGCCGGACAATGCCCGCATCCGTCCGCACTGCTTTGATCGGCTCTGCTTTCAATCGGTTTTTGATCGTCTCAGCGAAACGATTTGCAAGCGCAACAATCTCTGATGTGCTGCGGTAATTATCCGGTAGATCATACTGCTTTGCACCGTACTCCGTGATAAACGAGCGCATGTATTTTGAATTGGAACCGCGGAACGCATAGATATTCTGGTCGTCGTCGCCGACTGCGATCACGCGCATATTGGCATTGCATTCCATAAGCGCACGAATCAGATCATATTCATGCGCGTCCATATCCTGCGCTTCGTCAATGACAACGATTGTCTTGGTTACACAAATCTGCTCTACTTCTCCCGCACGAATCATCTCTACAGCACGCGGAACAATGTTTTCTGACTGTTCCAGTGAACCGATCCTGCCAAGCAGATCAAAGCAATAGGAGTGGAATGTTTTGATTTCGATGAATTTTGCGGCATTGCCGATCAGAGCAAGCAGACGCGCCTTGAATTCGGTCGCTGCTGCGCGGGAAAATGTCAGCATCAGAAGCTGCTCGTATTTCACATCGTCAAGCATGACAAGCGCTGCCAGCTTATGCACCAGCAGCATCGTCTTTCCGCTGCCTGGACCCGCTGCAACAACGATATACTGCGATGATTCATCGTCAATGATCTCACGCTGCCGTTCAGAGAGTTTCCCCATGAGTTCATTGTATTTCTGCGGCGTGATATTGCGGTTAATCTCGCCCATGCGGTTGCCCTTGAAATATTTTGCAAGAAACGCCTTGTAGTCCATCTGGAAATAGTCGCTGACAAACTGTAACGCTTCATTATAATCGCGCACCATCATGTTCGCATATTCGCCGACAATGTGGATCATCTGGATTTTCTGCTTGTAAAACTCGTTGAGCTGCCGGTAATCCTCCTGCTTATACTGAATACGGTTGTCCATTTCCAGACGGCGGATGTGCATGGTCTGATACAGCACCAGAAAACCGCCTTCGAGCGTCAGCGCTTCGATTTTTGAAAGATACAGCAGCGCATCCCGGACGGCATCTGCGGTGATTGGCGTGACGGTTGTGAGCTGTGCATTGTAGGCTTCCAGCAATTCCAATTCCGAGAATGCAACTTGTATTTCGCCCTTCGGATTTGCAGGCTCGTTCGCGGCTCTATTATACAGAAATCTGACAATGAATCGCGCCAATGCAATGCGGCTGATATACAAATCTGTCAGCTTCACGCTTTCAATTTTCGGGATGATCTCCCGCGCTTTTTCCGTGCGGGAATAGGTTTTCTGTATATAGCCTTTGATTGTCCAGTACAGCAAAATCGTATTCAGCGCCTTGACCGATGCGCCTTTGATGTTCTGCTGCTCTGCCTGTTCATTGATCTCTTTCAGATTGACCGTCTGCGGCTCGTCGGTCAGGATATTCAGCAGCTGTTGTTCGAGCTGCATATGGCGCATCAATATCTGCATGGATTTGTTTTCCGAATCAGTTTTTTTGATATAGGCACTCATATCCTTTGCATCCGCAAGCAGCTTTTCCTGCCGCATGAGATTCACCGCTTCAATGACCTCTTCTTTTGACAATCTAAGCGTATCAGCCAGATAATCAATCCGGCTTTCGGCATCGTCAGCCCGATGGCTTGTGCTTTTCTCCGAAATCAGACTTTTGACAATGCGAATTGCATTCTGCTCGGTGCGTTCATCGAACAGGTCAGATGTGCGAATGCGCTCCGATGCCTCTGCCATTGTTTTCACCATAATGCTTGTCGCATACACATGGGGGATATTCTGCCCGCGTTCAATGTATCCGGTATTTTCCAGTGCAGCAATCGCAGTTTTGACCCGTGTTTCCACTTCCGGACCGCTTTCGCTCCAACCGGCTTCTCTTGCGATTTCCAAGGCAGAACGGCTGAATGATTCACGGCTGCCTGCCATCTTTTTGACCGCACGCCAGACCTGCTGAATCTCGCTCTGGCTGAGCTTTGTCTGATTCAGCCGAATAAAATGCTTATCAAGGTCGGATTCATTGAACAGAACATAGCAGTCTGCGTTGAGCTTCGGGTCGCGTCCGGCTCTGCCCGCCTCCTGCACATAGTTTTCCAGTGAATCGGAGATGTCATAATGAATGACAAGTCCGACATCCTTTTTGTCAACGCCCATGCCGAACGCAGAGGTCGCAACGATGATCTGTACCGTCCCGGCAATAAATGCCTCCTGATTTTCGACCTTTTCGCTGCTGTCCATTTTTCCGTGGAACGGTCGTGCGGAATAGCCGTCCTTTGTGAGCTTTTCGGCGATCTGCACGGTGCGCTTGGTGCGGGATACATAGATGATCGTCGGGCAGCTTTTCTGTTCAATCAGTCTGCGCAGGGTATCATATTTGCTGTCATCATCCCCCTTGTAAAGCACAGCATATCGCAGATTGCTGCGGGCGGCAGATGTTGCGTACAGTTCCAGATCAAGTCCCAGCTTCACCTTGAAATAATCGCGAATATCCTGAATCACCTTTTGCTTTGCAGTCGCCGTGAAGCAGGAAACCGGAATCGAATAGCTGATTTTTTTCTTCTCCTGTAATTGCCGGATAAAGTCACCGATATAGAGATAATCCACGCGGAAATCCTGTCCCCACGCAGAGAAGCAGTGTGCTTCATCAATGACAAACCGCACGACATTGCGCGATAACAGCAGCTTTTCAATCGTGCGGGAGCGCAGCGATTCCGGCGAGATATAGAGGATGGATGCGATGCCGTTCAGCACGCGCTCAATCGCTTCTGTACGCTCCACAGCACTCAGCAGACCGTTGATTGTCACGGCATCGGCGATCCCGCGTTCTGCAAGATTATCCACCTGATCCTTCATCAGCGATTGCAGCGGCGAAATGACAACGGTCAGACCTTTGGCGTTTTCTCCTGCCATCAGTGCCGGAAGCTGAAATGTGATGGATTTTCCGCCGCCGGTCGGAAAGATCGCAAGCAGCGATTTGTTATGTACCGCAGCATCCGCAGCACGCTCCTGCAGCGGCTCACCCTCATAGGTGCGGAATTCCGGATACCCGAAAATCTCTGTCAGCTTGGTGCGGACATCCAGCTTTTGCGCGCAGTACGGGCAGCCCTGTTCGCACGGGTGATTCCGCAGGATACGCATATAGTTGTCCACCAGCGGATAATTCATCTGCACCCACGGCGGCGTGATGGAATGGCGGTCATCCGCAGAAATCAGCGCAAGGCAATAGGCAAGCTCAAGGGGGTGATTCATCACCATAAACTGCAGCGGCGCATTTGCACAGATCTTTCCGCTGAAATAGGATTGAATCAGGTCAGAGGCATCGTGATACGCAGTATAATCCAGATATGAAAAGAAGCCCGAAAACTCCGGCAATTCATGCAGCAGCAGATACCATATTTGTTTCAGCCTATCCTCCATCGCTTCAAATGCCGCAACCTCATCACAGAACAGTTCCCATGATTTCACCGCGTCATCAAGCGGATTGCTGAGAGAATCAGTTTGCAGCTTGTCGTCTTTCAGCAGCCGGTGATAGGGCTTTGCGGGAAACAGAAGCGGCGACAGGCAGAGCGTGTCGATGTACTGCACTGACGTGCTCTGCGGTATCGCCGTTTCCAAATATTCTAAGTCAAAGGCAAGGATATTATGCCCGCCAAACCATTCGCATTCTTTGACAAAGGCAGAGAATTCACCCACAGAAGCAGCATGAAACTGACGCCCGTCTGAACCGACTGCGCCGATGTCCAGTATCTGCCCGTTTTCCGGGTTGATTTCTGCATCAAAGAATAGGATTGGTTTCATTTGGT
>JAEEGL014020283.1_pt1 | contig 37390 bp, 16 predicted proteins | sample 9134231 | NCBI WGS metagenome assembly JAEEGL01 (sample SAMN16246548, study PRJNA631951) | gut metagenome | biome: gut microbiome; feature: rumen; material: fiber-attached | host: Bos | place: Iran: Karaj | collected 2018-10 | reverse complement strand
TGATTCTAGACTTCCTAGAAAAACTGGAACGGAATATTCAAGCGCTCCAACAGAAGCTAAACAAACTAATAACATTAAAAGAAAAATACAATCTGTTCCTAAACCTAAAAAGAATAGAACTATATATCATGACGCTGGTTCAGGATTTAATTTTAAAGTAAGCGCTCAGAGTTATAACAAACTTACTGAAGAATCTTATCAGAGAATGGCACAACTTAGCGGAAATAATAATGCTACATTAAATGTAAATAGAGATAATTCTCGTATAACTGATAACTGGTTGCAAAATAAATTTGCAAATTTAATGGAGTAAATAATGGCAAATAATTCTGAAATCATTAATTTTAAAACTGAAGACGGTTTAAAAATGTTTGATGCTCTGTCTCGTACTAATAGTGCGAGACAGATCAAACCATTAGACCAGAATAATTACATTACATATGATCACAGATATTATTACGATGATTACAATCTTAGAATTGGTGACGTATTCATAATGATTCCTCCTGAATTCATTCATGTTACGTCTGAATCTTATTCTCAAACTGTAAATACTCTTAGACAAGAAAATCCTCAAAAACAGAAAACTGGTTATCATAAAAGAACTATTAACATGAGTATTATTTTTGATGGTATGGATGAAATAAATGGATATAAAGTTCCTGGTCCTACACATAAAGATAATGATAAATATTCTAATTTTTATTATGTTGATGGTTTAAGGACTCTCCTTGCAGAATTTAAATTGACTCCATTTCTTCCTATTAAAAATGATTTATTAAATAACAGTTATAAGATATACGTAGTAGCTCTTCAATCTATAGTAATAGAAACAATAGAAGGATTCCAAAATGCTTTTAGGGCAACAATAATTCTACAAGAAGTAGATATGATGCCTTATATTGAAATGCCTAATATGATGTTTCAACACACTATAGACTGGGATTTATTTAGATATTATATTCAATCATTATTAACAGAAGAACATGTATATAAAAAATTACAGTCACTTCCTGTTAATAAAGATCATACTGCATTTAAATTAAGTATATTAAAAGAATCTGTTTTACAAAGTATTACTTATGATTCTAATGGCGATGCGTCTGCTAAAACAATAGGAGACCAAATTACTAATAATGGATTAACAAAAGAACAAAGTATATTACAAAGAATAATTGATCCAGACAGTTATGACATCATAATCGATTCTGAACAACATGATGTGCATATTACTAATTTTTATAGCGGATATTCTAATATGCTTACATCTATTCAGATGGCAGATTCTTCTTCCCCAACACTTCAATATCTTGGCGGATTAGATACTACGTTTCAAATAATATTTGAAACTACTGAAATAGATGTAGTTGGTTCTATAGAACAATGTCAAATTCAAAATGATTTGATGATAAGAAACAATCCCAAAATAAGAGGCTCTATTGGATTTGTAAAAATAGAATCGGATCTTGTTACGTTTTGTGGTTCATTATTCTGTACTATTGAATCAGTAGAGACATGTACTGTACAAGGAATACCAGGATTATATCAAGTAAGATTATCATGTGTTTCTTACGATATAACACAGTCTCAAAGAGAAGAACTCAATGGTTTCATGCCATTTAATGGATACGAATCTAGCATAAGTGAACTCAATACAGATAAAGATTCTATGCCTGATGGTGTTAAACAAAATGCATATCAAGCAATAGATCAATCTTATGAAGGTCTTATGAAAAAAATATATCAGGATAACTATGCGGAATGGAAGTTAAGAACTTCCATGGAAGTATATCCTGATTTAAGACTTCCTACTTATGCAGAAGTAAACGAAGCTATAACAAATATAAATGCTTTCAGAAAAGCAAATAATAAAGACCAATTACCATATAAAGAATATCCTATACAACCGAACAATATATTATTTGGTGAAGGAGAACAGTTAAGTAAATATCCTAATCATTGGTGTGATAATGGTGGTGCGAATGTATATAAGAATGGTACAGTTCCAGACACAACTAGAAACTATAATGTATTCGTAGACCCTGATTTCTATGTATTTTACCCTAATACATATTTATCACTTTACAAAGAAGAAGAAGAGAACAATAAAGACATAGAACAAAGTTCTGGAGAATCTAGCGGTTTAATATATTCAGATCCAGCAATAACTGGGTCTAAAAGCGGTTCTATAAATCAAATATATAATCCAATATATGACGAAGGTGAAGATACTGACAGTAAAATAACTAAGTTTATCACTATATTAAAATGCTTAATAGGAAAACATTATTGCCCTCTTGCTGAAGGAGAAGTAGAAGATTATCTTGGTCCTATGTTTGATGAAATAGGATTAATTACTTATGCATTAAAAATGCAAGGTATATTACCAGATAATTTTAAAAGACTTTCATATTCACAATTTGGTTCTCTTGATATCTTTAGAGAAGTATCAATTAAAGATATAAAAAGAGGAGACATAATAGTTAATTCCGATATGAATAATTGTTCTGTATGCACAGGAATGGACGCAACAGGAGCTACTTCTATTATTATATGCACAGAAAGTAAAGGAGTTTCAGAAGAACAATTATTTTATGATCCTGGTCATGTATATAGAATACTTCCATTACAACCAGACAATAATACACAAGGTACTTCTCAAAGTAATCCTTATGATAGTGATGGAAATCAGTTTCCAGATGAAAATGGAGAGATTAAACAAAAAGCTCCTACTTATCTTGAGACAACAGATGGGTATGAATCTGGTAATCCTTATGGCGATGACGAGAACAAAAATCTTATAAATCAAACTTCTACTACAACAAGTACAAATGCTTACAGTAATGTTGGAAGTAATGGAAATTCTGCAACTACAAGTACAGTAGATCAAGACCTTGGTATATGGTCTCCTATATCTACTAAAGAATTAAATGATTATATTAATAAAAAAGCTCCTAAAAATTCTCCATTTAGAGGAAATGCTGACGTATTTATAAGAGCGGCTAAAGAATCTGGTTTAGACCCTAGATATCTTCTTGCTCACGCTGCATTAGAATCTGGATGGGGTACATCTAGAATTGCCAGAAATAAAAATAATTATTTTGGAATAGGAGCGTTTGATTCTTCTGCATATAAATCAGCATATTCATTTAGTAGTGGGCTTGCAGCAGGTATTATAGAAGGAGCTAAATGGATAGCAAATAACTATTATAATGGAAAATATGACCAAAAGACTTTAAACAGAATGAGAAATAATAATGGTGTACACCAATATGCTACAGATCCTGAATGGGCTAATAAAATTGCTAGTATAATGGATGGAATGCCAAAAAATTATTCTGCTAGAAATCTTGGTAATAATTCTAATAATAGTTCTAACAATACTGTAAATTCATATAGTTCAACCACTACAACTACTACTAATATCTCTAATCAAGATCAAATAAAACTTAAAGAATATGACAGAAGAAATAGAGCAAATACGGCTAATGAATTACAAGAAGAAACTAAACCTATACAGTTAAATCAAGCTGATATTAGTGGTTTAAGTTTACCAGAAATAAGAGATGATGGTTCTAATTGGACTGATGGTTCTGTTTCTATAACAGAATACAAAACTATGACTCTTGATGAATTTAATTCTTTAGCTCTTGCTGTTGCAGTTGAATGTGAAGGTGAAAACATAGCTTCTAAAATGGCAATGGCACAATACTTATATGATTTATCACAGACAGAATATAAAGGTAGTGGTCTTACTGTATTATTAAAAGCTAAAGGATTTAAAGGAGATAGAACATCCGTAGAACAACAAGACAAACAAGAAGCTATGGTATGCGTACAAAGAGTTTTCCAAGCTGGAATGAGATGGAAAAAGAATTGTACTGTGTTAGCATTTACTAGTTTTGCAAATTCTAATCAAGCAGTAGAAATAAGAAATTGTGTATATACGAAATTGGGTTCTGCCGGAGAACATAATTTTTATGGAAATAATCAATATCCTTCCGCAACTATAGGATATAACATAGAAGGTTACGGTGTAAGTCAGAGTTCAAGCAATTCTGTTACTGTAGTCAGACAATATGAAGTAATTTCTTATAATGTTGATAGTATAAGCGGATTTGGAAAACCTATATATATAAAAGCTTCTCATTTTGATACACATGACAGTATAATCGGAGAAGAATGGCAAGAATTAAATAATGACACAAATAGAATATTTACTAGTTTTGTAGATGACTGTCAATATTCTGCAAAAGGTAGATTAGTAAAAGCTTTTCCAGCTTTCTTATTCTGTATATTAGACGATCAATCACAATGGTTTGATGGTCGTAAATTATGGACTAATTATTATACTTATAAACCAGTTGTTGATATTCAATATCATGCCGCTAATGATATGCCTACTGAAACTGCTCAAATAATAGTTACTAATACTTATCATAACTTAGATAGAAGTTCTGCAAGATTAGTTAATTATAGTATTAAAGATGATAAGAGTTATAGTGCAGTAAACAGATGGCTCTATGGACACTTTAATATGATAATTGGTGGTTTAAAAATTACTGACAGAATGATTCAACTTCACAGTATATTATATAAACATACCAAAATAAAAGAAGGTGCTAGATGTCATTTAAGAATGGGTTATGGTTCTGATCCATTATCATTAGCTCCAGTTATAAATGGTTCTATAAGTTCATTATCTTTAGGAGACCAGATAACTATATTAATTACTTCTGACGGACATGAACTTATACAAAATATAACTACTGAAAAAGCAAAAGACTTAAATAATGGAGCATTAGGTACTGGACTCGGAGCAACTCAAGAAGCATCTAATATAATATCTCAGATATTAGTTAAGCGTCAGAGTTGGATGAACCATCTGTTCTTTGGTAAGAAATGGTTTGAAGGATCAAAATATAATATAGAACATTTTGGTTTATATATTAATAGCGGTGATTCTACTATGTATAATGGACTGGCTGGAGGAATAAATGCTTTAACGTATGAACAATATGATTTATTAATGAATATTTATACTGCTTCTACAAAAGAAGGATGGCTTGGAAATCTAAGACATTGGAATTATATGTATCATAGTAAAATTTTTACATATGATGGTGAGGCTAATATTGTATTTAATAAATATAATATGACACCTTGGGATGTATTCCAATTATGTGCTCAAACTACACCTGAATTTATAACTAAGCCAGAAATGTATCAATTTGATTCTAGATTATATTTTGGACTTCCATTTGAACTTACTAAATTCAGATATGACATTATCAATGGAACAATATATCAAGAATGTAAAGCTAATACCCAGATGCATTATATTGATTCAGTATCAGCTATTATAGAAAATCAAGTATCTGTTACTTCAAGAAATAACTCTACTAATGCAAAAGTAATTTATACAAGAGGAAGTACACCTAAAGCTACTTCTGTAATACACAGTGACGATACTATTGATAATTCTAAACAGTCTACTAAAATAATAGATTCTTGTATAACTCAAAACTATTTAGGATGGGATGCTGCCGCTGAAGTATTACATATAGCTAGACATGGAAAAATGTCAGCAAGAAAACTTGGTATATCTAATCTGTTATATGGATGGGAACAACAATATCAAGGTCAATTATTATGTTTAGGACAACCACATATAAAACCTCATGATTATTTAATGGTAAATGATTTCTACGCTAATCTTAATGGTTTGTGTACCGTAAGAGAAGTAATACATTCATTTAGCTCTAACACTGGGTTTACTTCATCTATTATTCCTGGAGTAATAGGATTCTGTCCTGAACAAGATTCTGGAAATATAGAATTAATGATAAGTTTCTTAAAATTATATTCTAGCTTTACAGAATATTCTCAAAGCAGAAAAATAATAATAGACCAAGCAGATAGATACGCCGTTGAACTTGCTCAATTAGATACTTGTGTGGCAAATATAGAAAAAGCTAATAAAATGCTTGCTATGTTAAAAGTAGGTAACATAGCTAGTGGAATAGGAAAAGATGTTGCAATAGGTATAGTAATTTATAAAGTCATAAGAGGTATTAAAAACGTAGGTAATATAATAAAATATCTTGCTCTTGTAAAAGATTCGTTAGAAGTAATGAATGCCGGAATTAAGTTATTTAATACTACCAGAAATGTAGTTGGTGCTTTAAGAATAATAAATACTATATCTAAAGGAACAAAAGCAGCATCTTTATTATCCGATGCTTTAGTTGTTGAATCTGCTGGTATTGCTGGAGCTGGAACTGTTGCTGGTGTTGTTGCAGGAGGATGGGTATTTGCAATATGCGTAATAATTGCAATAGCAATAGACATATTATTAGATAGTTTATTTGAATGGATAGAAAACAGAAATACAGTAGTATTACTTCCATTATGGTGGGAGGCTGAACCTTTTATCGCTGGAATAAAAGATGGAGAAAAAATATTATTAATTCCAGCTCAAGGATCTGCAACAGAAGAAAATAATGGTCAGGACGGAGTAGAAACTGACGAAGATGAAATTACTGTTGATAATAATTAGGAGTAATCTATGAGTCTTATAAAAGACAGTCTGCAAAAACAAATAGAAAATAATAATAGATTACAATTTTCAGATACTACTGGAACTATATTGTCTTACGATAAGACAACTGAAACTTGTACTATTAAATACTTAAACCCTAACGGAGATGGATATATGTACAAAAATGGAGTTACTATGTCTAATATCTCCGGTGGGGTTTCTCCTAGCGGTATATTTCCAGGTCAAAAATGTTCTATAAGTTTCATAAATAATAATATTTATTGTCCTGTAATTCGTGGAATAATAGATAGTTATTATTCAGAAAGAAATTCCAAAGACCAAGGTGCTTATATTGCAGATGATGATGTCTGGAAAACAGGAACTCCAGAACATATTATAGCAATGAATTTAGACTGGATAGATGATAATCCTAATCTGTCTAAATATGAGAATGATGGAAGTAGATATAATAATATTGATATTGATGAAAAATCAATGGATTTAGTTACTTCATTAGACAAAATAGATGCTGATGAAGTAGGAATAGTTAATTTAAAAAACAAAGCAAGTGTTCGTCTTAAAGATAACGGAGATATTGACGTTTTTACAGAAAATAATGTTGGTATAAGAATATGTAAATCTACTGGAAATATCAAGTTATATGCAAACGATATAGAGTTTACAAAAATAGATAATGAAACTACAGATAAGTCTATTTCTACACAACTTAAAGTCGCTCAAATAATGAAAATCTGCTTAGCTTATGATATCATTAAAGAAGTAGATGAATATGTAGACGCTATATTAGAAGGATTAGCTGGTTCAACTGATGTAAACGGAGACTTTACATAATGAAAGATGGATCGCAGTTTCAAGATCTAAAAGCTAGAATAGATTCTTACCAGAATTTAAAAAAAGAATTCTATGCTTTAGATGTAGATGAAGATGAAAAAATAGACGAATATATAAAATTATTTCAACAATTTAATGATGAATTTCTTGATGCTGTTGGAGAACTTGGAGTTAACGTTGGGAATGTTATTTCTATGTCAGAAAAAGATACTAATTCCTTTATTAGCTTAGCAAATTCATTTATAGGATGCACTTATAAATGGGGAGCTGCTGGAGATGTTACTGATGATAAAGGATTATGCTTTGACTGTTCTGGATTTATAGATTATCTATTAAGACAGATTGGCATAATGCCACCAAATGCTCCTAGAATTACAGTATCTACTATACCAACATGTGGATATTTTGAACCTATCCCATGGAAAGATATTAAACCAGGAGACATATTATGTAAAAATGATATGTCTCATGTTGCAATATACAAAGGAAATAATCAAATAATACACGCCGCAAGTTCTGCTCCTTATCCATACGGCGGCGTAAAAAATGATACTCTTAACTTTACTGGTAAAGCTTATAGAATTAAAGGATACGGGGTAGTCTAATATGAGTATAGATTCCAATCATGAATTGATGAAAGATTCGTTTCTAGAATCTAGAGACGTAATAAATCAAATCTTTGATAAAATGGAAGCTCCATTAGAATGGCGAATAGAGCACATGACTTTTGACGAACTATTAGTTGCTTTATATCGTCTTCTTGGTATATGGAATCAAAAATATCAAAATCTTGAAGAAGTAACTGTTCAACCTGAATATATGCTTAACGAAATAACAGCTTACGATCATAATCTTGATATGATTACTGGTAATATACCAATGATTCCTGGAGGATTATATTATCCCGGAAATGAAAATAAGATTATAGTAAACGCTGGAGAATACTCTATAGGCGATCAAATATTAGCTGGAGATACAAATCTTATTCCTAGTAACATTAAAAAAGGTGTTACTATTTTTGGTGTTACAGGTATTTTAAATTATTCAGATGTTAGTTTTGGACCACCAGCAACAGCAACATCTAATGATATTATAGAAAATTTATGGGCTTATCAAAATGATGGTTCAAAAATAATAGGTAAATTACCAGATAAAACTGGTCTTATAGAAGATGGAACAATTTCATTAGATAATAAATACTTATATATATCTCCACTTGATAGAGGAGTACGTGACGAAACAAATAAATTTAGAATTTCATGGGTTAATATAAGAAAAATATTAGGAATAGATCCGAATCAAGTATGTGAAGGATATACTATTCCATATATTAATGTTACTGGAACACATGTATGTTGTTGTCCTTTACCTACACCTACTCCGCTTTCACCTACACCTACAGAAGTTCCTACTCCTACTGTAACACCAACAAGTGATGTTACACCTACACCATCTGATGTCACACCTTCGCCTAGTCCTAGTGATTCTCCTACACCTGGCGGCGATACTACGCCTACTCCATCTGAAACACCTACTCCTGGAGGAGATACTACGCCTACACCAGATGAAAGTCCTACACCAGACGAAAGCCCTACACCTGAAGAAACACCTACTCCTGGTGGTGATAGTACTCCAACACCTACACCAACTCCTACTCCTACACCTAATGAAACTCCTACTCCTTCTGAAACACCAACTCCTGATGGAACACCTACGCCAACTCCAACTCCTACACCAACTCCATCAGATACACCTACACCGTCGGAAACACCTACTCCAGATTCCACACCTACTCCTACTCCAACACCGACACCTACACCAGAAGAAACACCTACACCTTCTGAGACACCGACACCTGAGAGTACTCCTACACCTGAAGAAACTCCTACTCCTGAAAGTACTCCTACTCCAGAAGAAACGCCTACGCCTAGTCCTGATGAAACACCAACACCAGAAGAAACACCTACTCCAGAAAGTACACCAACTCCATCAGAGACACCAACGCCTAATTCTACACCAACGCCTACACCTACACCTAGTCCTACACCAACACCTACTCCAGATGAAACTCCAGGTTCTACTCCTACTCCAAGTCCTACTCCAACACCTACCCCTGGATTTACACCAGAAGGTACACCTACTCCTCATTCAACACCTACACCAAGCCCTACACCTACTCCAACCCCTGGTTTTACACCAGAAGGCACACCAACACCACATTCTACTCCTACACCGACTGGTACGCCTACACCTGGACAAACACCTGAAGGCACTCCAACTCCACAAGGCACTCCTACGCCTCAAGGAACTCCTACCCCTGGAGAGACACCTGAAGGAACTCCTACACCACAAGGAACGCCTACACCAACTCCTACACCAACGCCTACTCCTACACCAACACCTAAAGACAGGGAAGTTATATATAATGACAAATATAAATATATATGTATAGACCCTGATCTTAGACCTGGTCCGGCGATACAAGGATGGTCATTCAGTACAGTTGTTGAACAATATCTTGATCCTACATGGGAGCCTAGAACTCTTATAGATGCTAAAGAAAAATATGGTAATCCATATCATCAAGCTGGTCAACCTTATTATTATAAAATAATAGCTAGAAAAGAAGGTGACATAGTTAATGTTGGATTCTCAGACTTTAAAACATCTAAAGATGCAGCTCAAACTGTAAACGATTGGTATCAGTTTAGTCTTACTGATCCTAAACTTGAAGATTGTTTCAGATATAAATTCCGTATAGGAATACAAGCTGATAATCTTAAAGACGTAAAATATGATCTTAAATGTAATATATACGCTGGATCTTCTGGAGAAACTGGTATAAACGAAGAAGGCGAATATGATGATGGAAGATTTGGTCAACACGTTAATATCGTAGCTGGAAATGGAAACGAATTGTACCATTCATATACATGGGATGATGGAACAACTGATAATGTATATGATTATTTCCAGAGACTAAGATGTCCTATAATGGGAACAGAAGGAACAAACGGAGGTAATTCGGAAGATAAATCAGATAAAATTAATCTAATAATTGCTAAAGATTCATTAAATTACATTAAAGATATGGTTGGAGTAAATGAATTTACTATCTATTCTTCAAATATTACATGTAAGACTGTTCTTGCAGAATCTTATAGTACAGCTAAAACATTTAATGTTTCTGAAATAGATAAGGCTTTAGATTATCTTAGAGAAATAGCTGAAGAACTTGGTGCTGATATTATTGATGAAAATAGTACAGAAGAAGAAAAAAATGCCAACTTCTTAACTACTAAAGGTAAAATTGAGCATGGCCCTGCATGGAGAGCATGGCAAGCTGAACATCAAGATACTCTTGATTGCCCTGCTGGATATTCAAAATGGACAGACAGAGAAGGTGGTGTAGATCATACTAAAGGACATAATGAGTTAAATTATTATGTAACTGATATGATTCCTTATGAAATGGATTGGGAATTAGAAGCTACTATATATGATATTACTAATAATCCTTTATATGGTCTTGGAAGAGCTGGTCTTATAATTACTACTTTAAATGGCGGAAGTTACTCTGGTGGTGGCGATGGAACAACACCTACGCCAACTCCTACACCAACTCCTACACCAACACCTACTCCTACACCAACTCCTACACCAACACCTACACCGACTCCAACTCCTACACCAACACCTACTCCTACACCAACTCCGACTCCAAGCCCTACACCTACTCCAACGCCAACTCCAACACCGACACCTACACCTACTCCAAGCGGAACACCTACGCCTAGTCCAACACCTACGCCAACTCCTACTCCTCCACCAGATGGTGGTGGTGGCAGTGATGATACTCCTAATCCTCCACCAGATGGTGGTGGTGGCGGTGGAACAACACCTACACCTACTCCAACACCTAGTCCTACGCCAACTCCAACACCTACGCCAACACCTACACCAAGTCCTAGCGGTGATGACCCTGGCGGAGATGATCCTGGAGATGATGATGACCAAGATGGTGATGATGACGATCCTACAAAGAAACATAAATATAATGGAAAACCTGTACTTCAATGGGAATACAGTGATTACTTAGCTCCTAAACATTATCCCAAGACTGATTTTCCTAACCCTGAAAAACTATATACGCCATATGATGTTTATAGAACTGAAGAAGTTGCAGGAGATCTTTTTGAAGCATTTATTGTTGAAGGATCGTTCTCTTATTCTTCTGCTCAGGCAGATGCAGCTAGAAAAGGCTATCGTCTTGTAATGATTAAGAGTGCTAGAGATCAAGAAGTTGTAAATTCTATACTTGCGTCACAAGCACAATCAGGAGAATATTGGTTTGGTTTATACGGAGGTCATGCTGATTTCGATAATACTGGATTTACATGGACTGATGGAACGAAATTAAATGATACCGGATATACTAACTGGGATGATGGAGAGCCTAATAATTGTGGTGGTAATGAGCCTTGGGGAGAAATGTATTCTAATGGTAGATGGAATGATGAATCAGAAAGAACTCCACATGGCTATATCGCAGAAAAGATAGGCGATAACAGTAGAGGCAAAAAGAAAGTAAAAGTATTCGATCATAAAGAATACAAAGTTGGACATCCACATACAGAATATGAAAAGTATATGGATCCTGAGCCAACAGTTGCTGATACTACAGATGAAATGACAAGTCTCATTCATGTATTTGCTAGAATGGCTATTACACAAGAAACTAGGGCTAAACTTTATCATTACGGAAACGATAGATACATGAATATGACACACATTTATGATGATCTTTATACATGTGTAGATCCTATTAAGAGTACACTTAAACTTAAAGACATAGAAAAATGGCCATTATCTGATAAAGAAAAGATACAGCAATTCGGTTCTAAAGGAAGTAAAAAGATATCTCACTTCACTAAGTTTTATGAACCAAGTACTAAAGGAGTACAATGGTCGTTGCATATGAAAGTTAATAAATATGCTGATGAATGGTGTACTATAATGAATAAACTTTCTAGATTAGGTTTAATAGTGGTTCATAGAAGAGGAGATGATGAACCAATTCTCACATCTAAAGATCTTGCTAAGATTAGAGCTATTACTACTTATGTTGAAGCCAAATATGACGAAAGTAGTGATCAATAATATTTTATTAAGGAGACAAGGAAATGGCATCTTCAAGTAAATTTACAAATAAACATTATCTCAGTAAAGCTGAAATAAGAGAAACAATAAACGAGAAGATGACCGCTCCTTGTCATCCTTATACAAAATACAGATATCCAAATAAAATTGCTTATGAACCAATTAAAGAAGAAACATATGCTCCTATAGTAGAAGAAGACGAAGAATCTTTTGGAGATTTTCAACCTCATGTATTTATTATAGGTGGAAAATGTGACGAAGTTGATCATGTTATGATTGGACATTGGCAAGGTGCTGTTAGCCAACAAACTATTATTGATGATAGTGGAAGTGTCAATGTATTTGATAGTCCATACACAGAAGAATTTGGTGATGCAGCTATACAAAAATGCAATCAATTTAAAGCATATAATCAAGCTCATCCAAACAAACAAATAGGATATTACTTTGGATATGATTATCTTCAAAGATTAAGATGTCCCATAAATAAACAAGTAAAATATGTTGATCCAGAAGAAGGCGTTGAAATTGCTAGAAATCTTAAAGCACAAGGTTATACTCATTTAGGTATATATGATGCTGATGATGCTACAATGTGTACATCGTATATATCTATAGGTCATTTTACTGTAGAAACTACAATAGACGGAGCTAACCAGCTTGGTCTATTTAGTGTTGATGATGAAAACGGAATAAGAGAACTTTTAACTAAAATCGAAAAGGCTCATAGTGGTATGCTTACTTTCTGTGACCCTGATAACAATAAAATATTTAAAGAAATACCAGATGATATTTATTTTGAGCATGATATAAATACTCCTTATGTTGAAGACGCATATACTTTATATAGAAGATTTGGAGAACATTTTAAATATAATGCTGATCCAGAAAAAGTTCAAAAATGGGTATATAAAGGATATACTGGTTGGGAATTTGAAGAAGAACCTACAAAGTATGTAGATGGAAGTGATAAACTTCAAGTATTTACTGGAGATTTAAAACTTACAATAGAACAAGTAATGAGAATATGGAGAGCTGCATATTATGATTATCAAGAATATCTTCCTAAATATATGCATGTTTTCAATTACGAATATGTTCCAAGAACTGTAACTATACATACTAGAGAAAAAGAAATAGTAGAAAAAACAGAAATCGAAAAGAAAACTGTAATGGTTACTAAAAAAGTTGGTAGTCATACAATTTATGGTGAACCTGAATGGGTATGGGATAAAAAATCTATAAAAGCTATTAATGTAACTAATAGTGATTATTTAGACCCAAATCAAGGTTCTAAAAAAATCATGGAATATATTCCAGCAGTTGATTATACTGGTCCATTTACTGTAACAATGGGTACTTCGCATTGGTATGGATTTAATATATGTGAAGTTGATATTGGTATGGATATGAATAAAGTTGATATTGACTTTACTGGAAATCCAGATACTGATTATAAATACTCTACTGGATGGTATTATAATCCTGCGTATATATCAAAAACTAATACTACAAATGGTTATCATTATAATATAGATGCTAGTACTCCTGCTGGAGCTATATCTCATATATGGGGGTCACAACCACCAGCATTTAATGAATATGCTATACATGATGATACACCAATGTCCATAACATTAAATAATGTTACTTTTTCAAAAGGTAAAAAATACTTTATATATACAAAAGAATGTCCTGGTGGTGGTACTGAAGCTGATAAATTTGTATATAGTTTCTGTCTGTCTAATGATATAGAAGATGAAGACGAGATGGATGTAAATATTCCTGTATTATATAAACGTCAACAAAGACCAGAAAAAACTGTTGATGATTACGCAGATGTTGAACAAGAAATAGAACTTCCAAAGAAATATTATGAATTTGAAGAAGTTGATAAACCTAAACAAATAACTGTTGAACTTGTTGAACATGTATATCTTGAGTATTATCCAGAAGAAGATAGACAAAAATATTTCCAAGAAATAGAAGATACATTCCAAGAAATAAGACAAAGACTTAAAGAAAAGAAATATAAATATGGCGAACACTTTGTTGGATCTCAATATCAAAGTCCTAGTTCTTTAAAGCTTGAAGATAAATATAGTATTGTAATGACAGTACATGATTTCTTAATAGAAAACAATACTTATGGTGGTACGGATCCAATAAATTATAGTTTATATGCAGCAATGTCTCATGGTAAATATACATGTGACAGTTTAGCTTATTCTCTTGCATTTAAACATTGCTGTAATAGATTTGGAATAATAACTCAAATAATGTCTGGTCTTAATTTCTTTGATTATGAAACAAAAGAAGAAGTTAATGCTGGAATATGGTGGCATTGGAATAGAATATGCTATCTTGACAATAAAATAAAAGAACGTATTTTCTATCATAGATATGGAATAATTCATCCTGGTGAAAAAAATTGTGCAGAAGTATTAATAGATTGTATTAAAAAATACGATGAAGAACATTTAAATAATTATTTTTCTCGTGGAGCACAAGAAGAATATGCAAGATTATATTATGGAGATCCTTCTGTAAAAGAAAATATTAAGAGCAGAAAATTTATAGAATCTCATGTCCAATTTGATAAAAATCAATGGGCTGAAATGGATCTTGTATATGATACTAAATTACCTTTCCAGCCTGCTGGAAAAAATATTCCAAAAGCAGAATTCTTTAATACTAAACATCATAGATTTAAAGAAGTAGAAGGTGGAAGAAGATTAGTTCTTAAATATTTATCTACTAATTATAGAGTATCAGAATGTTATGCTAACTTTGTAGGACAAGATGATCATTATGATCAATATTGTTCTACATATACAGGAAGAACTGGTGGTACAATATTAGATGAGAATGGAAATGTAGTACACTAATTATAGGAGAAAAATATGTCTATAACAGGATTCGATTTTAGTCTTGATACTACTGGAGAACTTGTTCTTGACGAAGAAACTCATGACATAAAACCTAGTACTAATGATAAACTTAGATTACAGCTTGCTTATGATAGAATTAAATCTGTATCTACTAATTGGTACATAGACCATATAGGAGCAGATTTAGAATCTTTAATAGGCAAGCCATGTAATCAGTTTTATGCTGAAAATGGGAAATCTTTAATAACACAACAGCTTACTTTTGATAGTTTATGGGATACTGAAGAATTTTTTATTAAAGCTTCTATAATATCTATGATTAACATAGAATATAATATTTATTTCAAAATAAGAAATCCTGAAACAGATGATACTTATTCTTATGAAATAATAGCAACTATTGATTTAGTAAAAGGTGTCAATATAAGATATGGATGGGAGCCTAGAAGAACATGATAGTATTAAATACAAAAACATTTGAAGAACTATCACAAGAAAGTATTACAGAACTTAATAATATAGGTTTTAATTCTAGTCCTGGTAGTATAGCAAAATTGTTCTTAAATATAATTAACTCTAGTATTGCAGATTTATATACTACATTAACAATTAATCATTTAAGAGCTTTTGTTACAACTGCTGATAATGATGCTCTCGATGCTATCGGCAGTCTTTTACAATGCAAGAGAATAGATAACGAATCAGATGATAATTATCGATATAGAATAACTAATCAATGTCTTACTCTTGCAACCTCTAATTATACTGCTGTTAGACTTACTGCTCTTACAACAGAAGGTGTAGAAGATGTTATATTGCAACCTTATTCAATGGGGGCTGGTTCATTTACTGTAATAATTCTTACTAATCAAGACGTAACTCCAGAAGAAACTATTACTAAAGTATATGATAGATTACAAGATGTTCATGGATATGGAATAAGATATAACGTAATCTCTCCTACACTTAACTATATAAAATTAACTCAACAACTTTCATTTACAGAAAATATATCTGATATAGAGAAACAAGACATTAAATATTCTGTTCAACAAGAAATAATAAATTATTTATCTAATCTCAAAATAGGTGAGTCATTTAATGTAGATAAGATGACTCAATTAATTATGAATGTTAGTTCTTATATATCACAAGAACAGAATAAAGAATTTTATATAAATAATGAACTTGCTCCTTATACTAATCAAGCTAGTAAATGGTTTGAAAGATTTACTTTATCTAATGATGTAGATAATGTTGTTGTTTTATAAATAGGAGAATGATATGGCAAAATTACTTTTTGCAGATCATACTAATATCTTATTAGAAAAACTTCCATATTGGTTTAAAATACGTAAGAAATCTCAAGATAGTGCCGGAGCAGATTATTTAAATATATCTGGTATTAATCTTGACGATGCTTTATATACTATTGATTATGCATATAATCAATGTTACATAGATACAGTAGACCTTAAGCAAGTTGATTTCTGTTATAAGGCAGTAATCCCAATGCCTTATTCTGTTTATAATATGGAAAGTGTATTTGCTAATAATGGAAGTTTATATGAAGCAAAAACGCTTAAAGAATTCTTTGGAATAGATTTACATAATATTACAGACAAAGAAATGCATTCTTTTGAAAACTATTATGTAGATTATAACAGAAATATAATATACGTAAGAAAAAAGTTTAATGCTGACGCTATCAACAATAATGGAAAATTAAATATTAAGTTTAAAAATCAAGATAATTTTATAAGTTTCAATCTTGTTCCACATAAAGTATGGAACTATCTTGACGAACTTGGTGAATTAGTTTCATGTCCTAGACTTCCAGAAGAACCTAACATAGAATATAAAGCAAGAATACAAGATGTATTTAAAAACCCAGCAAATTCTTCAAGAGATGGTCTTATAAATGGTATAGCTAGAGAACTTAGTATAAGAAGAATTATTATATGGGAAGATATTAATTCGGAACTTGAATTAAATGATCCTATGATAGTATTAAACTCTATTAAAGTAAATGGAAAATACTATTCTCAAGAATATATTTATTTAACTGCTTCTGGTACTGTTGCGCTAAAAGCTACTCCTGACCTTGAACCTAATGCAGAAGTTACTTATGTTTATGGTCTTGAAATGCATCAATTATGGAATAAAGATGATATAAAGTTACATAATGAATTATTTACAGTAGAAGGAAGACCTAAACTTAAGTTAAACCAGTATATAAATATAATGAATTCAGAATCTCCTATATTTTGGGATTATTTTCATTGGAATGAACATTACTGGGATCAAAACAGAGATGATGTTAGCGGAATAGGATATATACAACATAATTACGATGGTTCTATTAAAGGCTTCAAAAACTTTAAAATGAGGCAATTAATTTAAAATGAGGTAGTTAAATGAGTGTATTATATACTACTCCTCCAGTAGCTTCATGGAAATATCAATTAGATGAATTTGAAGTAAGATTAATAGCCTATGATAATAATGGTCTAAGAATATGCAACAATCAATTCTTTATTAAAGTAGCTATTACTTATGATAAATCTACTCCTGATATAGAAAATGATTACCAGACTATATACAGTAATAAAGATGGATTAATAATACTTACTTTTGATAAACAATGTACTGTAAGTATAAAGTATTATATGGTTCCTAATTATAATGAAGAATTAGGAATTAACCCATATATAGATGAAAGTGAATACGAAGTAAAAACTTTATGTCTTGATTATTTCTTACCATTTGAACCTTTTATAGAAGAGTTTAAAGCCAAATATATATCATCAGAACATGTAGCTGTTAATTCAAAAATACCTAGAAAATACGTACAAGTTACTTTAAGAAAATCAGATGGATCAAAAGCTACTTTTACTATAGAACCTGAAGCTAGAAAAGATTATTTATTATCTCCAGAATATATACAGTATGCTAAAGAGACTACCGTTACAGTTTCCTATTACGACACTTTATTGGATAAAAATTGGGAATATGATATTATTGTAATAGGAAAATTACAAGAAGTTAAAATAGAAGCTATATATAAAGGTAAAAAAGTTCAGATAAACAGTCTTATTCCAAAAGAAACTATAGATGTTTATCTTACTTTATATGATGGATTAGAATACAGTCAAAAACAATTATTATTATCTGAATGGGAATTTGCTACTTTTCCTCAAGTAACTAATGCCAATCTAGGTGAATTGTATATTCAATACAATGGACTTCAATGTAAAGTTGTAATTCCATTTGAATATATAATAATAGATTACAAAATCGATGCTTGGTATGAAAATTATAAAGTCTTAGTTGGCGAAGAATTTGTACCAGACAAATTTAGAATATATTTAATAAATAATAAAACAGGACTTAGAAAATATTTATTATTTAATGAATGTAGTATAGTACCAAGTGACCATACAATATTACAAGAAGGCATTAATTGGTTCACTGTATACTATACGATAGAAAACTTTTTATTATCAGATAAAGTTGCAATAATCGGATATACAGACGATTATGAATCAATAGAATTTAAAGTCTTTAAATTTATAGATAATGATAAAGACTTTGAAGATGTAACTTATCTGTTCGATAAAGCTTGCATGGTTCATGGTAAAAGACTTATAAAAGCACAAAGTTTATTTACTTATATTAAAGCTAATGGATATTATGGTAAATACAAAATATTTGCTCCAAAATTAACTGGACTATCAAGCGTATATGATTCTGAATGGAATGTATATTGTTATAACAGTAAATCTATAAAATTAGAATTTGTAAAGCACATAGTATAGGAGGAACAAAAATGGGAAGAAAGAAAAGTGAAGATTCTGCAACTATAAGTGTTAATGAAGCTGAAGCTGTTGAAGTTAAAGAAAAAATCGTAGACGAAAAAACTGAATCAGTTAAAAAACAAACTAGAATGGAAAAATTATTAGCGAGAGCTAAAGCTGATAGAGAAAGACATAAAACACAAAAAGCTATAGTTACTAAATTCGAAGTTCCCTATACATTAGTTCCTAACATTTCAAGTCCAATCGCTGGATTCATAAAAGAAGGAACTCTATTATATATATCAGAAGAAATATATGATATAGAAAAAGGTAATTTCTGGAAAACAGAAGATAGAAGATATATAAACAAAGATTGGGATGTTAAAGAAATAAACTGAATAATATAACACAAAGGGCTGATTAAATACTTTTAATTAGCCCTTTAAAATTATATAATTATACTGAAGTCCGAACATAGTCTTTATAGGAGAACTTTTATGGATATTTCATACAAAATAATATTAACTATAATAAATCTTACTGATGATTCAACTATGACTTTCCATAAAGAATTTATTCATGAAATTACTGGATTAACTGATGATAAATTATATAACAATTATCATATTATTTCTAATAACGTTAATATGTTTAACTTATTTAAAAATGAAATAAATGATTATTGTACTTATAATGAAATCAATATCAATAATATTGATATTGATGAATTTAATATTACGTCTAATACAGATAAAGTTGATGTATATTTTGAGCCTGGAGAAGAACAATATAATGATCAGATATCATTATCTCCAGACATTAAATGTTATATTCATCCTAAATATGATGAAATTATAGCGCCTGTTCTTAATGGACAGGCTTATGATGATTCAAGTATAATATGGACTTTTGAAGACGATGGTTTTGCTCATTATTTAATTTCTGAGCCTATAGATCCATCTGATAATTTAAGTATAGATAAAATCATAGCTCAACTTGGAGTAGGTGTTACTCAATACACTGAAACTGGACTTGAGCCTAATACTCAATATACTAGAAGATTGATAGCTTATGATGAAAATCAAACTTCTTTACCTGGTCTTCCAACAACAATTCAAACAGCTACAGTATCTAGTAATATTGCATTAGATAAATACGAAATAGAAAAAAATTACGATTATACTACTGATGATGCTGATAGAGAAATAATTCAAGAAAATCTTGAAGCGTTTCATTCTGGTGTTGGAGATTTTAATGATCTTAAAGTATATAAGCAAATGGATTCTGATTTTTATCAGAAATTTAAAGCATATATACAATTAAGAGGAGAAAGAACTCAAAATGAAAAAAGATATGATTCAGTAGGATTTAATTATAAGGTATGTCTTGAATCAGAAGAAACTGTCGAAGAACAAAAAGGCGAAGTTACTTTTGATATAGACGCATATCCAATAGAAAAAGTTTCTATTAAAGACTATATGTATGCATCACAACCAGTTACTATATGTGCTCGTATGTGGTGTGATGTTCTATGCAAAAAAGCAGATGAAGATACAGAAGATATAGAATGTCAATTAAAAGAACCAGAATGGGAAAAGAAAGAAATTAAAGTTCCAAATAAATTTCATAGAGACCCTAAACCAGACATACCTGGAACAACAGATGATATTACTGTAGTAATTTCTCTTGATATAACTGGTTCTATGAATGATTCTAAAGGAATAGGTAATGGAGAAAGTACTACTAGATATGATGTAGTTTCAGATGCTGCTTGTAGAATAGTAGACAAAATAGAAAATCATACAGATAAAGATGGTAATAAACTTGCTGGTCATGTTAAATATGCAATAACAATGTGGGCCGCAGATGCAGAAACTCGTGTATATAACGATGCTTCAAGTGCAAAATCTTGTATAAAAAGTGTTACATTTGATTTTCCACAAAGAACAGCATCTAAAAGAACTGGTCCTAAACCAAGTGCTGGTCGTGTTGGAGCATGGGGTGGATGGCAACCTGGAAATCTCACTTGTGAAGCTAAAGGTTTGACAAACTGGATTGGAGAATCTGGAATAACAAATAATGTAGTTGAATTATTATATACTGATGGTTTTGCAAATACAGCTGCTGGTAGTAGTTCCGATTATACATTTTATAGAGGCGGTACTGATTATGGTAATAAAGATCAAGGTACTGCTGTTGTTAGTTCTGTATCGAACGGTATATCTACAGTGAAATCTCAAGGAACAGTACTTGGAGTTGTAATTGGTGCTAATCCTCAAACAGATTACGACGTTGCTGTAGAAAATGTACCTAACGCAAGTCCTTCTCTTGGTCCGAAAATTCGTAGTTTTTATCAAGAACTTGATAATGCAAACAGTGCTGCAAATAGAAAAGAAAACTTATCATATAATTCTTATAATGTAGATACTGTTACATTTAAAATGTGGAACGCTATTAAAGATTATCTTAACTTAAAAAGTACTCCTAGTACTCCTGGTGGCTTCGACGAATATTATACAGATCAATATGGCAACAGAACTGATGAACCATATCACATGGAACCAGGTGGATGGGAATACAAAGGTTGGAAAGATATAGATGAAAAAATAACCTTAAGCGCTGATTGGAACATAGATAAATGTCAGTGGGCGCATGTTGTAATTCCTCCAATGGATGAGGATCCATGGACAATTACAATTAACGATACAATAACTCCTATTGTATATGCTCGTAACGAACAAAGGGCAATAATACCATCTGATTCTATAATAATAGATAAAAACTTTGATGATTCTACTGAAATAAAACAATCTGCTATACAAGTAGATAGTCGTAATATTCAAGATATGATATTACAATATGTTCAACAAACCGATGTATGGCAAGCTGGATATAACAAAGTAGTAGAAGCATATACTGATGAAGAAAAGAAACAAGGTAAATACATTATAAGAGGTCTTTTTATAAAAGATACTTATATGTATGCAGATGAAGATGAAGTACCTGATGTTAATTTTACTGATGATGGTCTTCAAGATGGTTATGTAGGTTCTATCAATGTATATGCAGAAATAAATAAATTAAATACAGATGCATTTGGTGATGATATTTATGCTGTTGGAACAGATAAATATGTATGGTTATCTGGATATACTGATGCGATTATTTATGACGGAGAAAGAATAGCTTCGTTTGATTTGAATGCTTCTCATGCTGAACCTACTGATAAACAAACAGAAATAATATTATCAGCAGATGGAGATTACAAAGATTTATTATGGAATCGTAAGAATAATAAAATAGGATACCATGGTGCAAATAACGAAATAAAACATGCAGTAGATCTTATTGTTAAAGATAAAGATATTTACTTTACTAACTGTAATTCTTTAACACAAGTTGGTAGTTGGACATTATTTGTACCTCAAGGTACTGATATAAGTCAACCTAATAAATTAGTCCGTGGCGTTACATATCCTATTATAGAAATACTTGAACAAGGCAAAGATATAATAGCTCATAACGATGAACATTATGCATCTCCTATATTAAATTATAGGTTTAATTATGAAGACCCCAATGCTTATACGAGCTATTATGAATTATTACCAGATTGTGATCCTGATAGTCCTTATAAACATATAGTATTACTTCATATATATTATGCTAACAATATCTATATACAAGACGAAGAACAATTAAGCGGATCAAGTTCAGTATATATTGCTTCATTTGGCGATAATAATATAGCAACTAAATCATCTCCTTTCTATTTAAATAACGATAAAATACCTGGACAAACATATTTTAGAGATGATTATATAGATGACTATATTTGGTTTGAAGCTAAACCTATGATGGAAACTAGACCATACTATGATGAAAAACCTAATCCTGGTATGGATAGTTTTTATGGAAACGTAAATGGAAGATATAGAAATAATAACAAATCTGGTAAACAAGATTTAAGAGTTGTTACTCCTCAATTCAATCTTCCTACTACTATAAATGCTAATAATATTAAGATTTATATTATCGTTTCTGAATTTTACCCAGCTAATGCACTTGTTTCTTATAAATGGGATCACCCATCATTAGAAAAAGATAGTATCACAAAAGTAAATGGAGATTATGTAACATTTAGTTCTGATAGTCTTGTATATAAAGATATAGAATATAACGATTTAATACAGACTATAACTACAAAAGAAATAGAATTATACGATAATAAAACTACTCTTGAACACTTTGAAATAGATAAACCTATTACTAAACATAGTTATGACAAATACTATATAACAGTATTCTCTGATAACTCAGATGTAATTGCTCTTAATTATCCATCTGAAGTAGTATTTGATGAAAATGATAGAGCAGAATTTGGTGCTAATTTCAAAGGCGTAGTTAACGCTACAACTAAATGGTCTCCTAGAATACACAATGGTTATTATTATCTCAATCAGCACGAGTATTATGCATATTCAGAATTTGATGTAGATGCAGATTTTGAAGAATTCGATGAAACGAATTTTAAGATAATAACCGGATTTCTTACTATAGATGTAGAACTATTACATAAAGCTGGGCCTACTGAGCATTATCAAATAACTAAAAATGTAAGATCTGAACTTATACAAAACGAAGTTAATTTCACATGGATAGATGGAAAAGGACTTACTATAGCTCCTGTAATTGATGGCGTATATTATAAAGAATATACAGCAAATACTTATGTATCTCCTTTGATATTATTCCCTAATAAATTAACTACTGCTGGAAGAATTAAACTTGATTATTATTTTGAAGATGGTTCTACACTATTACCATTAGAGGTAAGAAGTTATGACAATATAAATGGTACATGGTCAGAATGGATGCCATTCACAAATAATACTATTCCTCCATGTCCATTAAGTGTTGCATATCAGATAAGATGTACTCTTAGTGCTTCTGTACATAATAAAAACAAAACTATTGATGATTATCTATGTTGCTATTTAGATTGGTGTGATGACGCTAAATTCAGTAATCATACTAACTGTGTAACAATAACTGATCATTTACAAGCTGGTCCTTATCAATCTGATGGAATATTTATTTCTGATATATTAGATTATGGATGTATTTCAACTATGGCACTTGAAATGTTCGCATCTAATATTAATGAAAAGTGTAGATTGTACATTGCAGTAAGTAATGATTCTAAAGATAGTCTTGAACTTGGAAATGTATTCTGGACAAAAGTAGAAAATAAAACCTCATTAACAGCAAGGTACTTTAGATATAGAATAGAAATTCCTTATGGAGAAAAAGTTTATTGGCTTCATAAAGAATTAACCACTAAAGAATCTGATGTTTTACTTCCATTTATAACAGGATTATCTATGGAAGGAACTTATGTACCTACTGATGAATATGATTCTTTTCAAGAAATACAATCATTTGAGATTTTAAGTGATGGACAGAAACATAAAATATTCCCTTCGCTATATGATATTATATCTGGTGATATAGATGAAAAAGGATTTACAAGTGATGAAATACATTTCGTAAAAATAAATAATTCTACTTATAATATAAATTATGAATACGAACCTGGTATAGAACTTGAAAATCCTTCTTTAGAAGTATTAAATACTCCAATATATGCTACTGCTGATTATGAAACAGAAATAAGTACAGAACATTCTCCATATATATATTCTGATAGAGACCCTGAAAAATTACTTGACGTAATAAATATATATAGAGGTACTCCTCAGCAGTTTGCTCCTATTACATTAGAAGACGTTAATGGAGTTACTTATAAAGAAATATTTGACGTTGATCCTGTTACATTAAAGAAAAAAGAAGAATACGTTATTAATACAGAAGATGACAGACATTATATAAAGATGGCAAGAAATGACTATGATATTGACACTCTTTATATGGCGTTAAATAACGTAGAATTTGAAGATTATACAATAGCTAATAATTTAATAGTATTTAATAATTTATTAAATATAGGTGACAAACTTCATATAGAATATAATATTCTTCATTCTTTCTATACTGAAGTTAACTGGGATGATGATCAAACCAAAGTTACTATATATAGTGATTATCAATCTGAACTTGCTAGAACAGAAGAAATAAATAACTTACAACCTATACTTAATGATGGCATATATACTGATTGTAATCTTCAATTAATGTATTCTAACGGATTAAAAGCTTCATTTGAAAAGAATATTGTTAATAAAGAAAACGATTGGGTATATAATCCTAGTGCAGATGCAATACAATTCAAAACAAATGAAAGTAGATTTTCTGTATTAATAAACGACTGGGTTCCATTAAAGAAATATGAAATGGAAATAGTTGCTTATTCAACATCTTATGATGATGATGTAATTGGATTTGTTGTAGGATATGTTGAAGATGCATCTGGTAATCCACATACTTTATCTTATCTTGTTGCTTTAAATAGTTATTTCTTAAATGAATCTACTGCTAATGTAGCATTAGTAATGGATTTCAATACAAAAGACAGCGTTGTACTTGATAGTATACAAATAAATACTGATGTATATAAACATTGGAATGAACTAAATAATGGAATAAAATTCAGTATTAAAAAAGTTTTAAATCAAATACAATGCAAGATATCAACTTGGTATTCTCTTGAAGAATGGAACGAAACATCAATTATTTCGTTCAATCTTAATTCTAAAACGTATACTAAGATATTTAACGATACAGTATATTATGGTTTTGGAGTTAGATCTCAAGCTGATACTTACTTTACAAATCCTGTATTTAAAGGCAATCTTGATAACTCTATTACAGTTGACGAACAGTTATTGAAACTTAGGAGAAAATATAAACTATATTTTGAAACTAATAAGAAAAATAATAAGTTTATAGCAAAAGATCTTAGTTTTAATCCTGTATATAGAACTGATTATAAAGGATTTGTATATCTTACAGACGAACATACTGAGCCATATGTAATTAATATTTATCGTAATCCTAAATATATAAAAGCTGGAGGATATGATAAAATAGATGTATCAGTAGAATGCCTTGATAATCAAGGGAATCCAGTTGTATCAAAAGAAATTGATATAGACTGTAAATATGGAACTCTTATATTTGACGAAGATAATATAAAGCATTATTCAGATATTAATGGAGTAATACATTTTATATACGAATCTTCTTATGATAAGAGTGAAGATATTATAACAGCAAGAGCTGTAACTACTGATGGTAAAGTAATCGAAGCTTCTGTTGATATAATAAACGAATAAGAGGTATTTTGATGTTTAAAGCAACAAGACCTTTTAAAAATACTGTTACTGGATATGATAAGGAACCTTCTCTCCGAATAGGAAAGAAGGTTCCTCAAAATGCTGTTAATTTAGCATATTATTATAATCCAACGTCAACTAAATCAGAAAGAATATTAGCTAGTGATCCACCTAGACTTACTATAGACCATAGAATAGAAACCCAATGGCTTACTAAAGTAGACCAAGCTTCTGGTCCTAATGGTGAAGAACCTAGTATAGACTTGTTTCCAAAATCTATATATTATTCTGATGAAGAAGGATACTATGGCAGACTTGCAAGACAAGATGAAACTGTTAAATGGTATCCTGAATATCATGTTAATCAAAAAGAAATAACTAAAGATTCTATTCAGATAGTAGATAAAAAAGGCGATGAAGATAAGTATATTGAATATTCAGATGCCAATGGATTTAAAGGAAATCTCTATCTTGATACAGTTACTTATGAAACATATACAACAAAAGATGTTTCTGTAACAGAAAACTTAGATTATACAATAAATAATTTTGAATTAAATTATTATGAGATATTTGGAAAATATCTTAATTCAGAAGATATAAATAATGGTCCATGGACAAACGTACCTAATGCTGTTGCTGGTGAAGATTATTGCTGGCCTGCACAAATTCAGATAACTCCTACTAAACTAATAGCAACTGATACTGGTAATGTTACTACGAACACTAATAACACTATTGCTAATTTTGTAAATAAATTAGAAAACGAATGGGAAGGAACTAACGAACAATTTATTAACGATCCTAATATATATAGTTCTTCAAAACCAGTTGGTGTTATTTATTTTGATAAATTAGAATATGAACCAGTAGCATATAATACTAATCCTAAAAATGGTAAAACTACTAAAGAAAGAAAAATAACTGGAATAAAAACTGATAATTTTAATTGGCAAGTTACTGCTGATATGAAAGATTATACCAATCATATACCTGGTTGGGATAAAGTTAAGATTAATGGAGCTGAGCCAAAGAAAACATATCTTGCAGATATGGGAGTTGACTATGAAGAAATAGAAGATTTTATGCTTTTAATAGCAGCAGTTCCTGGTAGTCAAGTAACGATAAATCTTTTACAAGATGCAATAGATAAAGGAAAAGATATAGCTATATGGTTATCTGATTTAAAATTCGTCGTAAATGACGAATCTATTGACATGCTTATAGATGGTTCTAATGTTCCTGGTACTGAAGAAAATGAAATCAATGCATCAGCAGATCCTTCTCCATGTCATTTTGAAGTAGGATATAAGTTCATAATTTCAGATAAAGGTGAAGAAGGAACAATATTATATAATGTAACAGCTAATTACCATTCTATAACATTAGCAGATGGAACTTGTTCTGTAAAAAGAACAGTTGCTACTAAAAAAGAAGAAGCTGCAAGTTATAGAGCTTACTGTCATTATTCTGGATTAGCAGATAAGAATTGGATAGATTATGATGGCATAGCATTTTACATGGGAGCTGTTACTAAAGGTAATTCTGCTGGTAATCAAAATGCTGATGATACTGCTGAATTATTAATGTTTCCTGATGAATATGGATATCTTAGACAAGTAATAGAAGGTCTTGAGACATCTACCGATGAAGATAATAGACCTGTATATGAAACAGTATATAAAGATTATTATTCAGTAGAAGCAGATACTGTTTATGTTACTGATGTATTTAAAGATAACATAGCATGTTTCTATAGATATAGACTTAAACAGCCTATTTATGATTATAGAGGACCAGATAATGATGGATTCTATAAAGGTGATGCTGTTCAAGTTTATACTAATACATTAAAAAATGTTCCTTTTAATTACAAACATAGTATAAAACTTACTCCAGCACGATATGAAACAATAGAAACATACGATCAATTTAATAATAAAGTTACTGAAAGAGTTCCAAAATGTTATTTTGCAGAATTGTATACTAGCTTTTTATCAAGTTCTACTGATACTTTTAAAGCTGTCTATAATGGATTTAATGATATAGATGGAGATAATAGAGTCCTTGATAATGGAATAGAAGAAAGTATATATAACTATCCTTCTATGATAGAAGGTGTTGATTATCAAGTAAAAAAGTTTAATAGAAAAACAAGATTAAATTATATACAGATATTAAATTATACTCCTATTACAGATGATAGGCGCAGAATAACATTTACATGGAAAGTAGTGGCATTCGATAAAGACAATAATCTTAAATTCGAATCACAAACAAGACAGTCTAGTATTTTAAATAAAGACTATTGTATTCCATATGAATATTCTCAGTTTGAAGGAAGAGGAATGATTATATCCCCTAAATTAGATGGAGATAGTATTCATTGTTCTCCTAGAGATTTATGTCTTCATGATCAAGCCGGATATCAATCATTATCAAATGATTATGAACCAATTATATCTGATACTTCAAAATCATTTATATATACAGTTCAAATAGTAGGAATAGGTAATAGCGGTTCTGTTAATCTCAAATGTAATCCAGATGGCTCTGGATATATAACAGCAGAAACTACTATGGACACAGGTTTTTATGACCAAGTTACTAGTTCTTATACAAAGAAACTTGATCTTGAAAATCCTTACTTTGCTGATGGTAAATATATTTATAAAGGTTATAAAGTAAGATGTATAGATAACAGAACAATAAAAGTAAAAGCTCCAAGAGAAGAAAAATTATTACAATCATGGTATCCTATGATTCAATTTGGACATTATTCAAGAATCATGGATCAATATGGAGCACATACAAAAGTATGTTATTCTATGCCTGAATACGATGAACAACATTATTCAGAAATATATGGACAACCATATATGGATATTAAAGGTGAACAAGTTACTATACTTAATCCACATATGGTACAGACGTTATGTTATCCTTTGCATCTTGTAAATCCTAGTCTTGATGAAAATACTTATATGTTTGAAGATAAGTATTATAGAATCTTCGAAGAAACAGTTACATGGGAAGAGGCAGAAAACAGATGTAAAAAAGCTGGTGGTCATTTAGCAATGCCTAAATCTCAAAAAGAATTTGATTTCTTTGCCGAACTTGTAAAAGACCATATGCACTTTGGTTTATGGATAGGTGTATATAAAAAAGATGGAAACTGGACATTCTCTGATGATTCTACTGTAACATTAACTAATTTCTATGGTTCTCCTAGCACTGATAACGATAAAAATTATATGATGATGTATGGTTCTGATAATGCTAGTGAAGATTATTATGGCAAATGGGTTAATTGCAAAAATAATTATGATAAAGTAAATGGTTATATATGTGAGTTAACAGGAACAATAGAAATCTTTAAGAAAGTAGATAATGAGTTATTTAAATTAACACCAGAATATGTTTCTTATTCTGATGGAGTAATAATATTAAAAGAAACAATATCAGAAAGCGATAATATAATAGCCAATTATACTTATCTTGAAGAAAATTATAATTACAGAGGATACTGGAGAACCAAAGATGATTTTGTAAGAATAGATCTGAATCCTAATATATATCATACTTATAACAACCCTAATTTCTTACCAAGTGAAATCAGTCCTAGTAAAAATCTGTTTAATAAAGTAATATACTTTTTCTTAAAACCTACTGGACAATATGAAATAAGTTCTGATCAAGACAGTTTATATTATTCTACTGATAGATTCAAAAAAGTAGAAAAAACTAGAACTGTTAAGAAAAAACAAACTATTACAAAACAGATTCCATATCAAGAAGTTGAAATAGAATATGGTGAACAGATACCATTAAATGAACTTGAACTTAAAAATTCTGAATATTCAGAAGAAGAAAAAGTTATTGCTACTTTTGTATTTGATGGTACTAAGCCATATACTGGTCCATTTACTCTAACAATGAATACAGGACACTGGAACTATTTTAAGATTCAGGTTTATGATGATGTTTCTAACGTATGGACTCAGTTGGTATTTAAAGCATCTGGTGCTCCTCATAATATGGAACCTTGGTCTGCGACTGTTGACAGTGTAACTTTTTTACCTACTTATAGATATAGAATAATCACTAAAGAATGTAGTGTTGGTGGAACAGAACAAGGAAAATTTGTATATAGCTTTGATGTAGATGATAGTTTAATGGTTAAACTTGTAACTAAAGAACAAGTAGTTACTAAATATAAAACAGAAGTCAAAGTTGTATATGGAGATGTAACTGAAACTTATTATGATCTTGAACCTAATGAGTTAATTCAGAATGTAGTATCTGAAAATGAATCTTGTTTATATCATAAAATAGATGATGCCGAACCAGATTCAGACGAAGATTTATTATTAGGTTCTGTATATATAAGACAAAATACTTCGTTACACTCAACTATCGTTACTGATTCACGAACAAGAGGTGGTGGAATACTTGAAGGTATATCTGATTCTTTAAGACAGGAATTAGAGCCAGAATCTGACTTTTATCTTGATATTGGTTATTACGATGGAAAACCATATCAAGAAAATGGAACAGTAATTATAAGGCTTGATAATAAATTACTAAAAGAATATGGTGGAAGATTTACAATAGGAGATATAGAAACAAAAGTTAAACGTTGGTTAGGTGCTGGAATATATCCTATTATAGAATTTGTAGATAGTTATTCTAAAAAAGATCTTCCACAATACAGTCTTGAAGTTGATGATAGCTATACCAATGTTATTGATATCATTCCTGAATTTACTGTTGAATGTATATAATATAAAAACCATGCCGTTAAATAAACGGCATGGTTTTAGGAGAAAAATATGGAATACAAAGCTGAGCTTACTATACCTAAAATACAAGGATTTCAAAACGTAAAAATATTTGTTTATAGGTCTACTAACGCAAACGATATAAATACTATAGCCAAGGTTTCTAATTTAATTCCTATTATAGTAATAGATCAAAACTTTGCTCAGACTGTATCGATAAATAATAAAGAATGTTATAAAGTAATAGATGAAAAACCAGAAAATCCTATTACTGGAATAACATATAATGGACCAGAAGTAAAACTTATTCCTGTTCATGAATATAGCTATGATGTTCAACTTATTTCAATAGACACTTATACTTATATTAATGAATTAGTATTATCACCTTTAAACTTATCAAAAAAAGAAGGAATAATTTTTTATTATTCTATTATAGGTGTTAATCAAGATTCCAATCTTATAACCCATTTATCAAAAGTAAATGGAGTATTAGTAAATTATATTTCTAATGCAATGTTAAAAAGACAGTTATGGTCATGTGATGATTATAATGATAGTGAAACAGATCAGTGGAAACTTGTAAGTACAATACCATACGACGAAACTACTCATAATATCAAAATAGGAGACATAACCAAACCATTAACATTTGAAAAATATGGTATTCCTGTAGTTGAAACAGTTCCTAAAATATATGATGTAAAAGTTTCTTTAAGTAGTTTATATTCAAATACTTTTGCATTGTTATCCGTACAAAATCCTTGGCAAAACAATAATAAAGAATTTAATTCTAGAAAACTAAAGTCTTATAAAATAAGAAATATATTTAATTTGTCTTATGGACAATTTAGCACTCCTACTTATCAGAGTAAATTACCAGTAAGTATAGAAAAGATGATAATAATGATGAAAACTAATCCTATTGATCCTGATGATACTATAGGAATGGGTGACGAAAACGCAGATAAATTAGAAGTTATAAGAAAAAATGGATTATATTATGACTCATCTAAACATAATGCTTTAGGATATAATCAATGGACCATTCCATTAGAGAATAATAAGCTTAGTGTATTTTCTGAAACAAGTACACAAGATTATATTAATATCCAAATATCTGCTGTACCTGGTAATTTATATACATTTGATATCTATTTAATAGATGTATATTACAATATTTCAGAACCTTATCATTATGTTTTAGAAACATGAGGCAATTGTTATGAATGAATTTGTACTACCTTCGTTATTAAAAAAGACAATTACATTTAAAAGACTCAACAATAAAAACGTATATGGTTATGAAATATATGGATTATTTAAAGACGATAATTATGCTTCTGGAATAAGAGAAGAGCTATTAGATTCTTTTGAAAATCTATCTGAGCCTAATACATCTCTTACTGATATTATATTAGAATTTAATCAAAAATATACATGGCAATTACCTGAAGATATTTATATAGACAGAGATCATAAGTTTAAGATTTATATAAACAATGCAATAGTAAGTACTTTATATTATCAATATAATAAATATAATAAAATGCTTACTATAGATAAAAATCTTAAAACAATAAATGCTGGAGATACTATTAAACTTCAGTATTTTAAAGATACTATAACTAAAACATATATGTTAGAACAAGATTGTCAGATAAAAGTAAAACCTATATTTAGACAAACTTATTCTTATGGAACACACAATATAATAATCTAAGGAGTTTTTTTTATGGCTAATACATTAAAAATAACGAGTAATATTAAATTCAATTTTGGAAAAGAAGATATAGAATTTAAAGATATATTTATAAAAAACTCTATAGATAAAATAAAGATTGATTTTTTGTTTTCTTGCTATGGACCTATTCTAAATATAAAAAGTCCTGTATTATGCCATTTTTATCAAGTATATGATATTGATAACAACTTAGTTACTGATTCACAATTTCCAATAATAGCTAATCTTGATAGTAAATCAGATAGTTTATTTAAAGAAAATGAATTATATAGAGTACAAGGATATTACATTTATGATAATGCTCTATATATTTATGAATCTGATTATACAAAATGTATAGACAATAATATTAATATTGAAAATACTGATATTAATATCAGTATTTTAATAGCAGTAAATAATCGTGTTAGATTTTTAAATAGAACTATTGCTTCTGTTATTTTAAATAACATAAACAATTATGAAATAATATTAGTTAATAATGCTAAAGATAAAGAAACTAACAAAGAAATATTTAATTGCGTTGATTTTTATAATAAAAAATATAACAATATAATTAAATATTTTAATATTGGTAAAGAAACTGACAAAACACTTCATGCAAAAGCATTAAACAAATGTATAACAGAATCTTCTGGTAAATACTGTATGTTTATTGATGCTGATGATATTTTTTCTAATAGCAATATTAAAAACAGTTATGATTTTGCTATATCTAATAATCTTGATATGGTTACAACCGGATATGTAGTATTTAATAACGAGTCTTTATATAATCCAGGCAGAGGATTTAACCTTAAAGATGATAATAAATATATCTTTAATGTTAATGATTATAATGGTTTCTGTGATTATTATGATAAAGCTTATCACATTTCAAGATGGAACAAACTTGTTAAAAGAGAAATATTAATAAATAATCTTGTTCCATATCTTAATTTTAAAGATTTTTATGAAGACGTTCCACATATAGGTGTTTTATTAAGTAATTGTAATACTATAGGATTTATTCCTAATGATTATTATATATGGGATAAATGCGTAAGAGATACAGATGGCTCTGTAAGCAGCGAATATAAATTAGATTCTTATGATCTTAATAAATTTGCTAATGATTCTTTGTTGTATATATTAAACAATGGAAATCAAGATAAAATAAATGCTTTATTATTATTAATGAAAGCAACTTATTTTCCTGGTAAAGATCAGTGGCAACCTATATATGAAAACACTTATAAACGTAGAGTATTAATAAATACTTTAAACAAAATAAAGTCTTTAAATATATCTATAGATGATATATGCCGTACAAGAAATATTGAAAGCGTAGGAGAAATCTTAAAAGAATTTGACAATTATCTTAATTCATTAAACCAAGAAGAATTAGATAATTATCTTAATGAAATCAATAATAGATTATTCTGTAAAAATGTAAGAGATAATAGTAAAAAATACTTGAATCTATATTGTATAGAATCCAGATATAAAAAAGGATTTTATTATTATGCAATAAATGATTCTTATAGCTTTAAAAAAATTAAAATATATAATCAAGACAATATCCTTGTTTATGAATACAGACAAGGAGTATTTCTTACAGATGCATTAGATAATAACATTGAATATTATATAGAATTATATGATTGGAATGGAGAAATATTTTCTTATTCTAATGTAAGAATACATGAAGTTAAAGATTCTGTTAAAGGTAATAATTATGATCTTACTGTTATAGTTCCATGTTATAACTGTGAAAAATATATAGACAGATTATTATTGACTCTTTTATTAGAACATAATTTCTTTGTAGAATTTAATTTAAACATTTTATTAGTAGATGATTGTAGTACAGATTCTACTGTAAGCATTATTAAAAATTATCAAAAATCATTTTCTAATATAGATTTAATTCAGAACGAAACTAACATAGGCAGAAACAGAACACGAAAAGTAGGAATAGATAATGCAAAAACAGAATTAATTACTTTTGCAGATAATGACGATTATATAACTTTTAATTATTATCATAAATTATATAAATATATGACTGATCATAAAGATATAGATGTAATGTTCGGTTCATTTGAAATGGTTAATGATGAAATAGCTAATTGTTATACACCATTTGATATTAAATATAATAATAATTCTAAAAATATGGATATAGTTTCTAGCCAAGAATATTTAGAATTTGATAAATATCATTGGCTTAAAGATATCTTTTTATGGAATAAAATATTTAAAAAAGATTTATTTAAGAATTATGTTTACGCTATTCCTAGTTATGATATAGATCATCTTGGACATGAAGATACAGCTAATGTAAATGCTGTTATGGCACATGTTAAAAAATTTGGCTATATAGTGAATTCTTCAAGATATGTTCATGTATCTTATACAAGACCTAATAGAGATCAATATACAGGATTATGGCATAACTGGGATATAGTAACTACTTGTCATTTATGCATGGCACTTAAAAGTCCATTAAATAGACTTAATGAAAATATATATGGTTTTTGTAGATTCTTATGGAAAACTAATCATAATGGGCATCCTTCTTTATTAGGAATATATAGTTTTTATTTAAATAAATTAAATGAAAAATATAATGTTTTAAATAACGAGTATATACTAAATAATAATGAATTATATGAATTTACTAAACTTGTATTAGATATGAAAAAAGATGAGTCTATATTTAAGGAATTAGATATTCCTTATGATGAACAAAAAATGAATTTATATTTAAGTGACTTTATGAAAGGAGATTAAAAGATGCCAGATACTTATAACTCTAAATATACTGCTGCTCAAATAGAATCATTTTTTGACTTATTAAATTCTAATAGTTTTATTACTAATACAGTAAGTAACTTAGTTAATTATTATTTAAAATCAGATACCTATTCTAAATCTGAAGTAGACAGTATTATAAATACTGTTAAAAATGGTAGATTTCAAAATGTAAATTCTCTTCCAGAACAAGATATAGATACTAATGTTATATATCTTGTTCAAAAACAAGATACTGAAAACAATAACATAAAAGACGAATATATAAATCTTGATGGAACTTCTTCTGGATGGGAGAAAATAGGATCTACTGAAATCAATCTTGATGGCTACGTTACTATACAAGCATTAAATACTGCTCTTAGCAATTATGTACAATCTTCTAATATAGTAACTATACTTGCGAATAGAACAAGTTTTTCTTCAGTAGCCGACATGATAGCTACACCAGCCGCAGATTTATATGATGGTTGTTTAGCTTATGTCACAGCTACAAAAAAGAATTATCAGTATGATAGTACCAATGAAGCAGACCCGACACTTGGTAAGTGGAGAGAGTTGCAGACAGGCGGTGGCGGTGGAACAGACTACACCGCAGGAGATGGTATTGATATTACCGAAGATGTAATTTCCACAGAGAAGTCCCAAGAAGGTGACATTGACGAGATTATTGATACACTTCCACCTGTAAAAGGAAATCTTGTGTCCATTGTAAATGCCTTCAATAGAGGTGATATTTACAGTACAGACGAGAAGATGATTGGGCAATGGACAGACGGAAAGCCGATTTACCAAAAGACCATTAGTTGTGGTGCACTACCAAATAATAATTCAAAATCTGTTGCTCATGGGATTAGTAATATAAGCAAAGTTATTCGTGTGAATGGATATTCATTTAGAACTAGTGATTCAACGTTAATGCCAATCCCATTCGTAACAGGTAATGGAACAACACAAGTAGGCGTAATAATCACAGGTACAAATATAATCATTGATGTTTCGTCTGATAGGTCTGCATTTACTGAAACTTACGTCACTCTTCAATACACCAAAACAACAGACACAGCAATCTCAATCGGAGAAGAAACAGAATACTCAACAGACGAGAAGGTAGTTGGTACTTGGATTGATGGAAAACCTGTTTACCAAAGGAGTTATATTGTCCAAAATCAAGTTGATATATCTGAAAATACTTGGAATACCATATTATCTTCTGTTGGATTTATTTCTGTTTTAATAGATGTAAATATTAACGGAACTAAGATTTTGAATCCTTTTGCCTTTAGAAAAAATAATAGTGATATACAATGTTATCCTGTAAATGTTGGCGAACATATTTATCCAAACGATGTTATCACCATTCAATACACCAAATCTACAACATAAGGAGGAATAGAAAATGAGTTTAACAAATCCAAATACACCTGTTAGCCAACAGGATTTACAAGACTTTTATCATAAGTTACTTCCTTATATGGGTGGTAGCTTTGGAATGATTGCTAATAAATTCTCTAAAGGAGATTTATATAGCAC
>JAEEGL010345279.1_pt1 | contig 37391 bp, 31 predicted proteins | sample 9134231 | NCBI WGS metagenome assembly JAEEGL01 (sample SAMN16246548, study PRJNA631951) | gut metagenome | biome: gut microbiome; feature: rumen; material: fiber-attached | host: Bos | place: Iran: Karaj | collected 2018-10 | reverse complement strand
GCTGCCGTTGATGCCGTCGAACGGCTTTTCGTGCAGCAGCACGCGGAAGCCGTGCTTGCGTGCCACCTTCTTCATCAGGCTCATCAGCAGCATGTTGTGGTCCACGGCCAGGTTGCACTCCTCGAAGATGGGAGCCAGTTCAAACTGGTTCGGGGCCACCTCGTTGTGGCGCGTCTTGCAGGGAATGCTCAGTTCCAGTGCCTGTATCTCCAGGTCTTTCATGAAAGCCTGCACGCGGTCGGGTATGGTGCCGAAGTAGTGGTCGTCCATCTGCTGGTTCTTCGCACTCTCGTGCCCCATCAGTGTGCGGCCCGTCATCACCAGGTCGGGACGTGCCGAGTAGAGGCCCTCGTCCACCAGGAAGTACTCCTGCTCCCAGCCCAGGTTCACCTGCACCTTCTGCACGTCGTCGTAGAAATACTGGCAGACTTCGGTGGCAGCCTTGCCCACGGAGTGCAGTGCCCTCAGCAGCGGAGCCTTGTAGTCTAGGGCTTCGCCTGTGTAGGCAATGAATATGGTGGGAATACACAGTGTGTCGTCGATGATGAAGACTGGCGATGTGGGATCCCAGGCCGAATAGCCGCGTGCCTCAAACGTGTTGCGTATGCCGCCGTTGGGGAATGAGCTGGCGTCGGGCTCCTGCTGCACCAGCAGCTTCCCGCTGAATTTCTCCATCATGCCGCCCTTGCCGTCGTGCTCCACAAAGGCATCGTGCTTCTCTGCCGTTCCTTCCGTTAGCGGCTGGAACCAGTGCGTATAGTGTGTGCAGCCCATTTCTATGGCCCATTGCTTCATGCCTGCGGCCACAGCGTCGGCTATCGAGCGGTCCAGTCCTGCCCCGTGGTCAATCACGTCAATCAGTTTGTCGTAGATGTCCTTGGGCAGGTACTTATACATTTTTTCCCTATTGAAGACATACTTGCCGAAGTACTCCGAAGGCCGTTCGCTGGGAGTATTCACGTCGAGTGCCCGTTTCATGAAGGCTTCCTCGACCACCTGAAATCTTAAGTTGTTTGCCATTAGTCTATATAGCGTTTCGTTATTTCTCCATAGTTCTCTATGCGGCGGTCGCGCAGGAAGGGCCACCAGCGGCGCACCTGCTCGGCACGCTCCATGTCGATGCTCACGATGATGCTTTCCTCTTCGTCGGTCGAGGCTTCATAGTGAATCTCGCCCTGCGGGCCGCACACGAACGAGGTGCCCCAGAACTCTATGCCGTTGGTCTGGTGGCTGGGGTCTGGCTCGTGGCCCACGCGGTTCACGGCCACCACGGGCAGTCCGTTGGCCACGGCATGGCCGCGCATCACCGTCTGCCATGCCATGCGCTGTCGCTGCTGCTCGTCGGGCGTGTCGCTGCTCTCATAGCCAATGGCGGTGGGGTAAATCAGTATTTCCGCCCCTTGCAGGGCCATCAGGCGTGCAGCTTCGGGATACCACTGGTCCCAGCACACAAGCACCCCCAGCCGTCCCACCGAGGTCTGGATGGGGTGGAAGCCCAGGTCGCCGGGCGTGAAGTAGAACTTCTCGTAGTAGGCTGGGTCGTCGGGTATGTGCATCTTGCGGTACTTGCCGGCTATCGTTCCGTCTTTCTCAATGACCACGGCCGTGTTGTGATACAGTCCGGCGGCACGACGCTCAAAGAGTGAGGTCACGATGACCACGCCCAGCTCCTTGGCCAGCTGGCCGAACACCTCGGTCGACGGGCCGGGAATGGGTTCTGCCAGGTCAAAGTTGTCCACACTTTCCACTTGGCAGAAGTAGAGTGAGTTGTGCAGTTCTTGCAGCACGATGAGTTCTGCGCCCCGGCGTGCCAGGTCGCTTATGCCGTCGCAGAGCCGCTCAATGTTGTTGAGCGTGCTGGCTGTGTTGTGTTGTTGTAGGAAACCTATGTTCAGTTCTTTCATTTTCTTGGGGGGACTTGAAGTACACCTTCGGGGAATTGCATGGTGCAGCAGTGCAGCGAACCGTGCTGTTTGATGAGCGAGCGGCAGTCTATGCCCACTATCTCCCGTTCCGGGAAAGCCTTGCCTATGGTGCTGAGTGCCTCAGCGTCGAGGTCGGGCTGGTCGTAGGTGGGACACAACACCGCCCCGTTGACAATCAGGAAGTTGGCGTAGGTGGCAGGCAGCTTCTGTCCGTCTTCGTCGTAGATGGGGCGTGGCATGGGCAGCGGCAGCAGCCGGTAGGGCTGCCCGTCAAGCGTGCGGAAAGCCTGCAGGTCCTGCTCCATGAGCATGAGGCTTGCTGCCTCCTCGTCAGTGGCTTGCTGGCTCTTTATATATAATAAGGTGTCGTTGGGCGCAATGCGCACCAGGGTGTCTATGTGCCCGTCGGTGTCGTCGCCTGCCAGTGATCCGTGGTCTATCCACAGCACCCGTTTGGCACCCAGGTAGTCTTTCAGTTGCTGTTCTATCTCTTCCTTCGTCAGTGGCTGGTTGCGGTGCGGTGCCAGCAGACAGCACGACGTGGTGAAGATGGTGCCCTTTCCGTCGCTTTCAATAGAGCCGCCTTCAAGCACGAAGTCCAGGTGGTCCACATAGTTGCCCTTCACTTTGCCTTCATCATAGAGGCGGCGGTTGATGGCGTTGTCCAGCCCGGCCTCGAACTTCTCGCCCCAGCCGTTGAAGCAGAAGTCGAGCAGTTGGCTTTCGGCTGTTGGCTCTTGGCTTTCGCCGTCGTGAACAAGGGTGATGAAGCCGTGGTCGCGTGCCCAGGTGTCGTTGGTGGGCGGTCCTACGATGAGCAGCGGTTCGCGCTTCTCTATCTCGCGGGCCATCTCATGATAGGTCACCAGCACCTCGTCGAGCATGGGTGCCCAGTCCGTATCAGCGTGTGGCCAAGTGAGCTGCACGCCGCTCTGCGGCTCCCATTCGGCTGGCAGACGGTAGTGATTATTTGTAAACATGGTGCAAAGGTACAAAATAATTGCAAATATCAAATTATGAATTATAATTATTTCGTACCTTTGCACACAAAAAACAGACAAGCATGATGCTGGAACTGAACGAAGTGTTGTTGGAAGACGAGCCTCAGACGCTTTCGCTGATGGCCCATGAGGGCGAACTGACCTGCCTGACGGGCAACAGCAGTCAGCGGCTCACGCGCTGGCTGCATGCCATGATGGGCTTTGAGTGGGTCAAGAGTGGCTATATCAGTATCGACGGCGAACCGCTCACCCCTTCGTCGGCAGCGGCTTTCCGGTTGTTGATGGCCTATGCCCCGGCACGGCTGGAGTCTATTGGCCAAGTGACTACCTACGCACCGCCCTCGGTGCAGGACGTCTTTGCCTTGAAGGCCAATCGCGACCTGCCCGTGTCTAACGGCATCCTGAGTGAGGAGATGCGGCGCATCTGTCCCGACAGCACCGACCCGCGTGTTCAGCTGCTGGCTGTGGCCAGTCTGCTCAGCCGTCCCATCCTGCTTGTCGACAATCCTCTTCCACAGTCAGCCAACTATCTTCATCAGCTGGCTTCTCAGGGCCGCACGGTCATCATGGCCAGTCAGGATGAGGCTGTGATGTGTGCCGCCAATCATATTGTTGAACTGTAAAAAAGAAGAACGATGATACAACAACTCTCAGCTTTTTCTTGGTGGGGAGCCGTTCTGGTGCTTGTGCTCTCCGGCATGGCCACGGCTGCCTTTGTCTTCGTCGACCGCCGTTTCGTGCTGCGTGTCCTTCAGGTGGCAGGCTATTTCACCGGCCAGCTGTTGGCCGCAGGAGCCTGTGTGTGGCTGCTGTGGCGACTGGACTGCTGGTGGGCCGACCTGTTGTGGGGGCTGCTCATGATAGCAGCCGTGGCAGCGGTGGCTGTCGACAAGGCCCGGCTGCCTTGGCAGCGCATGTTGCCGGTCGTGGCCTTTTCGCTGTTGGCTGGTATGCTGCTGCCTGTGGCGGCCCTGCTGCTTTCCTTCCACCCCAGCGGCATTGGGGTATGGCGGCTCTTCGTGCCCATTGTCTTTGTGCTCTTAGGTCAGCTCTACGGCTCCGTCACCCATGCCCTGCAGACCTATACCCGCCAGCTGCGTCACACCCGTGACCATTACCGTTACCTGCTGGCCAATGGAGGCACCCATCTCGAAGCCCTCATGCCCAGCATCCGTAGGGGCATGCGTGCTGCCGTGCTGCCGTTGCTCACCACGATGGTCAAGCCCCTGCTCATCGTCCAGCCCCTGCTGTTCTGCGGGCTTCTCCTCACCGGCACGCCGCCTGTGGTGGCTGTTGCTGCCACGCTGCTCATGGCTGCCGCCTCGCTTGCGGCTCAGGTGGCCTCGTCGGCCCTGCTCTTCTGGCTGGCCGACCGCCTTTTCTTCAATCGCCAAGGCACCTTCACCTTCTCTTAGTCTTTCCATGCAGATAGAACCCATTGCCCGTTTCCGTTCACCGCTGACCACGAAGTTCGGCATTCCCCGTCAGGGCGGGTTGGCCCGGTCGCTCTCAGGGCGCATCGTGTTCGAGCCGCCCTACCGCCATGATGAGGCCGTGAGGGGACTGGAACAGTTCAGTCATCTGTGGATCATCTGGGAGTTTTCGGCCAATCCCCACCAGGCTGTGGGCCTCACCGTGCGTCCGCCCCGTTTGGGCGGCAACGAGCGGGTAGGGGTGTTCGCCTCGCGTTCGCCCTTCCGCCCCAATCCGTTGGGGCTTACCTGTGCTCAGATTGTCAGGGTGGAACACGACCCCGTGCTGGGTCCGGTCATTCATGTGAGCGGAGCCGACCTGATGAACGGCACCCCCATCTACGACATAAAGCCCTACGTGCGCTATGCCGACTGCCACCCCGAAGCCCGCAGCGGCTTCGTCGACCAGAAGGAGTGGCAGCCCTTAGAGGTCATCATGTCCGACGAGTGGGCCGCCCTGTTCTCGCCTGAAGAGCAGCAGGCCCTGCGCGAAGTACTCTCCTTAGACCCCCGTCCGCGCTATCACGACGACCCGCACCGCATCTACGGCATGCCCTTCGCCTCCCACGACGTCCGTTTCCGTGTCAATGACAAAACGGTCGAGGTCGTTGAGGTTCGTTAAATAAACCAAATAAATAGCAGACTTTCCTGTTTTGTTAATCGTAGTTTATAGAAAATAGGCACTTTTGTAAACCGAACTTTATAAAATGGGGCTGATTTTATAAACTAAAGTTTAAACGATGAGTATCAGCAAGGACATCATTAAGCAATACTTGATGAACAAAACTGCCAAGGAGGCAGCATATCGTTCCCATATATCATGGCTTCACTAACGTCTGTTCTTGCCGAACAGGTCGGAGTGAGTACCTGTATTAGTCATCAACAACACAAGTTCCCGATCGTTCTGGTCCCAAACAAGAAGCCAGTCTGTAGTGATGTGGCATTCCCAGTAGCCCTCGTACTGGCCATGAAGTATGTGCGGCTTATATTTCTCCGGGAGTTTGCCTTCTGCTGACAGGATGTTAAGAACTTCCGTCAACAACTGCTCGTCGTAGCCCCGTTTGAGGCAACGCTTCAGCGAACGCTTGAACTCGCCAGTGTAGCGCAGCGTATACTTCATGACTTGCACTGCTTTATCAAATCCTCAACGCTGCTGGCCTCATAGACTCGGCCATGGTTGATGTCGTCGATGGCACGGTCCATGCCCGTCTTGGTCTGTCGCTTTAAGGTGACGCTGGTGACGCCACGCAGAAGGCTGATGGCCTGCCGTATCTGGTCAAGCATGGAAACATCCTCTACTGAAACTGTTAGTTGTGTCATATTCGTCTAATTCTCCTATAATCGATGGCAAAGGTACAAAAAGTTTTTCATAATTACCCAATTCCTCTATACCTTTTTTATATGTATGTGTAATATGCCTCCCTGGTAACCTGAAAGTACCAATGGTTTTGTAAAGATTTTTCATGGAAAAAAGCACTCTCCCGACAGGTGCTTTTAGACGGACGGAGGGGCGGAAATAGGCTCTTTTATGGTCATCGGCCTGCTGCCACAGAGGCAGAGAGCATCTGCCTGCGAGGAAGTAAGGCTTAACCGCATCGGAAATAAGGCACTTCTGCATTGAAACCAAGGCACTTTTACGCCGAAACCAAGCCTCTTTTAGCCCGTAAAACGGCTATTCTCGGGGAGGGAAAAAGCCTTCAAAAATTCAATCCTTTGATTACCAACCACTTACGAAATCGTCCATAATTCGCTCATTTGCGACCAACTGACCACTTGGTGAATTCTGAGCGAATCTCAGAGGGGTCATTGTAAAGATTTTTCATAATTCTACTACGATCTACGCTCGGGCAAATGGCGAACGGCGTTGAGCACGTTTGGAAACTACTAACTTCATAATTAAACAGCAAAACTGTCAATCAACGCCTGGCATTTGGTATTGAACTCTTCATCCGTTAGCACCTCTCCACGCTCGAACTCTTTCTCCGATTCGTCAAGGTCTGACATTGCCTCCTCCCAGGTCTGTAACACAGGGTGACATTGCTTTTGGACTCTATAAGCCATTCTTCCAATCATTTGCTATTACTTGCCGTTGAATGTCCCATTTCAACTGTTCTAGCAGCACGAAGGTCGGCAACAATTTCTTCTGCCGAGCGGCTGTCTTGCCAAACACCTGCAAATCGGCTTGCCCATCCTTTGCGTGGCTTAGCCGTCTCCTTCTCGGATTTTGTCATGGAGCTGCTAAGCAAGGTGATGAGTTCCAGCTTTACGTTGTCACTCAAGTCTTTCAGTTCCGACCAGTATTTGGCACTGATGGGCGACGTTATAGGTGAAATGGAAGTGTTCATAAACTCGCTATTTTCTGTTTCTGTTTGCAAATATAAGGAGTTTTTCTGATAATTCCAAATTATCAGGTCAAAAATAAGGGCAAAAGCATTTACCGAACCTCAACCATAACGATAATATTTGCACGTTTTCGGGTGCAAAGATACGAAGAAAACCTGTAAAACGCGATATTTTACACAAAAACACGGTGTCAGAATACGATATTTTACAAGAAATGGCGTTTCAGAACGCGATATTTTACATAGGTGTACTCCTTTTTATCGCCCACCCATGATTTTTCTGCCAAAATATTTGGCGGTTTCAATTAATTAACGTAAATTTGCACCGAATCCCCTTTATGCTGATGCTGCACTCCGTCGGGAGGGCGGCGATTGAGGCGGGAGGGAAACATATAATTTGGAAAAGCGTTTATCAGCGCTTTGTTCTTTGACTCATAGGAATCTCGCAAATTTCGGTTTGTCAGAAAGCAAAGCAGCGATGAATGCTCATTGTTGGAGTATGTTCCCGCATGTTCCGCGCCTTTGGCGTGGGGCTATGCTGTGGGAATATGTTTCGGCGTGAGGATTCTCCGTTGCTCGTCTTTGACAAACCGGGCAATGCGAGAGCCTCTATGAGTGAGACGAGCAGCGATACAGACTCTCACGTCTTTTTTCTTTTTATATGGAAGCCGAAACTACTGAACCTGAGTTAATGCCGAATCCGAAGAGTCTCATAGGCACTGAAAAAAGAACTATAACTATTCTATGAGACGATTTTTACTCATTTTGTCCCTATTCGGGCTGCTGGCCAACAACGTACAGGCCGGTGAAGCCACAACAGACCACTTTACAATAAGTAGTCCTACCTTGGTTCCTGGTAGTGGCAACACTTATTCGCTCACACTAAGTTTGGTAGGTAGCCGTCTCTACACAGCTTTCAACATGGACATTCATTTTCCTCCTGGCGTAGAAATTGCATTAAACAGGATGAAGAAGCCCGACGTAACACTGATAAAAGGAGATGATGCCGTCTTCTATGATGACGAATATGAAGACCACACCGTAGGCGCAACATTTGGTGTTGTGGGAGAAGGCATCCTCCGACTGGCCTGCAAATCAGACAATAACTATGATTTCCAGTACAATTCAGGAAAAGCCTTGACCATCAAAGTCAAGACTACACCATTCTTGAAGCCGGGTAACAACGAAATCACTATTGACGGAATCGCTCTTACTGCGGTGGTCAACGAAGTGGTTACCCAGTACGACCCCGCCAACGAAACCCACAGTTTCACGGTGAGTGACCAGAGTACCCTCACCCTCAACATCTCCTCAGCCAACCAGTGGAGCACGTGCGTGCTGCCCTTTGAACTTGATCCGCTGCCCGATGGTGTGCAGGCATATAGCTGCGGAAGCACCGACGGCGACTACCTGACATTGACCGAAGAGACCAGCATGCAGGCTTATACGCCCTACATCCTCTTTGCAGAGAACGGCTACAGCCAGTCGCACACGGGCACCGTGCCTGCTGAGGGCTACGCTGCCGTTGTCTCGGCAGGCTATCTGCGCGGTGCTGTTGCCCAGCAGAGCATCACCGAGGGCTACGTGCTGCAGAACCTCGACGACGGCGTGAAGTTCTACGCCTGCGACGGCCAGACCTTCGTCATACCCGAAGGCCGCTGCTGGCTCGACCTCAGCGGTCTCAACGCCCGCAATGCCTACGGCCTGCAGTCGCCCGAAGCCGCTGCTGTTGCTGCCACGACGGTGCAGAAGGCCAAGCCCCAGCCCGTCTACGACCTCAGTGGCCGTCGCGTGGCCACTCCCCAGCCCGGCCATATCTACGTGGTGGAAGGCCGCAAAGCTTTGAAAATTAAATAACTACATCAATAACTAAAAACAATATCGCCTTATGAAGAAACTATTCTTATTACCCATCCTGCTGTGCCTCTGCGTTTTGCAGGCATTCGCAGATTTTGAGTGGACAGATGACAATGGCGTTACGTGGACAGTCAACTATCAAAGTAATTATGATGGTCAAGACTATCATGATTATTACACCATTATCGCCGCTGCCAACTATGGCGGCGAAGTGGTGATTCCTGAAACGGTCTATGAAGATGTGAGTGGCACGCCTACAGCCCGTACTATTGAGGCCATTGGCAGCACTGTGTTCAAAGACAATCACGCACTGACAACTGTCACCCTACCAACCACCATGAAGTACATTGGCCGTGAGGCTTTCTCATATTGTATTGGTCTGACCACTGTCAACAATATGGATGAAGTGGAGTATGTTTTTGATTGTGCATTCCAGGAATGCCACTTACTCTCCAGTGTCGACTTGTCTTCATGCAAAAGAATTGGACACTGGGGCTTTGTTGGATGTGCTGCCCTAACGTCCATTGGTAGTTTTGCTGCGTGTAATTATATTGGTGATGCTTCATTCCAAGGTTGTTCAAATTTGCAGGCCGTTGACATTCATGAGGGGACATACATTGAAGGATTCGCATTTCGTGCGTGTTCTTCCCTCAAAACTGTAGGAATATTAACGAATTGTACGATTGGAACTTATGCTTTCTTAGGTTGCGCCAGTCTCATCGCTGTAGATTTGACAGGGGCTAAATCTATAGAAAGTTGTGCCTTTGAAGGATGCAGCAGTCTAACCTCGGTAGGTGATCTGTCAGCCCTTGGAACTATTGACGACGGTGTGTTTAGTAACTGTGAAAAGCTTGAAAGTGTTGACCTTTCCAACTGCAATGCCATTGGCAACTCGGTTTTCTACAATTGCCAGAAGCTGAAGATTGTTGACCTTCACAGTATAAAGAGTATCGGTTCTTCTGCTTTTGCTGGTTGTTCTTCTTTGGAGGAGGTTGGTGACATTTCTGCCTTTACCACTATTCCCAACAGCCTGTTTCAGGGTTGCACAAAGTTAAAGAATGTCAGTTTGCCTAACGTGACAACCATTGGTGGAAATGCATTCTCCGGCTGTCAGTCCCTTACCGAACTGGTGTTGCCCAGCGTTACTTCCATTGGCAACCAGGCATTCTATGGCTGCACCAACCTGAATGCACCGCAGATTACGTCGACTAGTCTTACCAGTATTGGCAGCAGTGCATTTTCAGCTCCTGGCGTCATCACCCTGATGACCACCACACCGCCCACGCTGGGTGGCAACGATGCCTTCGGTGATATGATGGTGATTCGTGTGCCCGATGCCGCCGTGGCTGCCTATCGTGCTGCCGACGTCTGGAGCGATAGCAAAATAAAGCCGCGCATTTTGGGCATGGGCACCCCAATAGACTACGATGTCAATGTAACTGCACTGGCCGACAGCTCCGTTCTGCACAAGACAATCGGAGAAAATAACCTTAACAACGTGGTGAGCCTGAAGGTTACGGGCAGCATCAACAGCTATGACATCATGGTGCTGCGCAACAAGACTGACAACCTGCACTACCTGGATTTGAGCGATGCCAACATCGTGGCCAGCAACTATGAATATTACACAGGCTATCACACGGAAGACAACGTGCTAGGTGACTGTAGTTTCGGTCAACTGGACAAATTGCTGACTGTAAAACTGCCGAAGAGCATCACTGCGATAGGCTATTGTGCTTTCTTTGAATGCAAAAACCTGAAAGAAGTTGAATTCCAAACTGGACTTCAAACCATTGGTGTCGCTGCTTTTAAGGGATGTGGGAATCTGAGCAAGTTGGAATTGAAAAGTGGACTTAAATCAATTGGTAATTCCGCATTTAGCGGAGACGGTGGAATTCCTCAATTTACCGAAGTCATCCTACCAGAAGGACTTGAGAGCATTGGCAGTGAAGCTTTCAATCGCAACAGAAATCTAAAGCGCATTGCTTTCCCCAGTACGTTGAAGACGATAGGGGAGAACTCCTTTAGTGATTGCATCAGTATTGACAGCATCAGTCTGCCGTTAAGCCTGCAAAACATTCCGACTTCTGCTTTCAATGGCTGTAGCAATCTGGTGAAAATAGAAATTCCCAGCACTATCCAGTCAGTGGGTAACTATGCTTTCGCCAATTGCCCCAAGCTGACCGACATCTACACCTATATTGCCGAACCTACGCCCATCGAGATGAACACGTTCAGCACTTACACGACAGCTGACCTCCATGTGCCTACCACCAGCTATTACAACTACTGGTACAACACGCAGTGGAGCCAGTTCCGTTCGCTGCAGGAGTTCGATGCCGAATACCAATATTTCTACATCAACAACGACTTCTCCATCAACGACAAGGACGGCGAAGGCCACGGCGGCACCATGCAGGGCGAGGACATCGATGCCGACCTGAACCCCGGCTCCGGCCTGATTATCAATACGGAGGACACGCAGGATCTGGATGAGGTACACATCAACGTGAACGACTCGCACTGCGGCTCCATCATTGCCAGCAACAACCTGAACGCACGCCGCGTTTACTTTGATATCACCGTGCAGAAAGGCCGCTGGTACTTCTTCTGTTTCCCGTTTGCTGTCCGCGTGGCCAACATCACGGCTCCCAGCCCCTACACCTGGCGCACCTACGATCCCAGCGAGCGTGCCAACGGCAAGACGGGATGGCAGAACTGGATTGGCGACTGGCTCTATGCCGGGCAGGGCTACATCTTCCACACCAGCAAGGCAGGCGTGCTCTCCGTTTGCGTGGAGCGTGAGGACGGAGGCATGAACTGGCAGGCCGACAACCGCCCGCAGGACCTGCAGACCAATGCTGCCGAAAACCAGCAGGACGCTTCATGGAACTTCATTGGCAACCCGCACACCAGCTACTACGACATTGACCAGACGGAATTCACCCAGCCCTTCACCGTGTGGAACGGAACGAGCTATGTGGCTGTGCGCCCAGGCGACGATGCCTACGCCCTGAGCCCCTTCCAGGCCTTCTTCATCCAGAAGCCCAACGGAAATGGCAACAACGCCATTAACTTCCCCGCCAAGGGCCGCTACACGGAGAACCAGTGGGAAGTGGAAATGGAGAACAAGCTGAACGCCCGCCGTCTGCGCGGCGTGGATACGGAGCGCCAGATTGTGAACCTGACGGTGAGCGACGGAAAGACGGAGGACAAGGCCCGCGTGGTGTTCAACGAGAAGAAGCAGCAGGGCTATGAAGTGGAATGCGATGCCGCCAAGTTCATGAGCTCGGGCGTGCCGCAGCTCTATACGCTGGACCAGCGCCAGACACGCTATGCCATCAACGAGCGCCCCTTGGGCGAGGTGCGACTGGGCTATGTGGCTGCCAAGCAGGGTGAGCTGACCATTGCTGCCGTGCGCATGGATCAGCCCGTGCTGCTGCGCGACAACAAACTGCAGATTACCCACGACCTGGCCATGGGCGGCTACACCTTCCAGAGCGAGGCCGGAACGTTCGACAACCGCTTCACCCTCGTGCTCGATGCCAGCACCACGGGCATTGCCCAGCTGCGCGAGCAGACCGGCGTGAGCGTGCTGGCCGACCAGGGCGGCATCAGCCTGCAGGGCATTGGCACAGAGAACGTGAGCATCTACTCGCTGGGCGGAACACAGTTGGTGGCCCAGGCCACCGACGGCTTCGTACGCCTGCCCAAGGCTGCCTACCTGGTGAAGGTGGGACAGAAGACCACGAAGGTCATTGTCAGATAAACATGCACATTTAGTAATGAACCAAAAGACTATTCTCAACCTCGTCGCCGCCCTGCTCCTGCTGCTTCCGGCAGGGGCATGGGCCGACGACGAGCATACCCCCCAGAACCCGCCCGACCCCTACGCCTACTTCAGGGTGACGGTCACGGCCAGTCCTTCGGAGGCTGGCTACACATCGGGCGGCGGCATGTTCTATGAGGGACAGCAGGTAAGCGTGAGCACCTCGCTACGCTCTGCCGACTACACCTTCAGCCACTGGACGCTGAACGGCGTGGCGATAGACCAGCCACAGCAGTTCACCTACACCATGGAGGCCCAGAAGCTGAACTTCGTGGCCGTCTATGACTTCACCCCGCTGAACCCGTCGGAGCCCACCATGCCCGACGACTACCGGCTCTACGTCAATACCAACGAGGAGGGCAGCTGCACGTTTAACGTGACCAACGGCGCCCGCCACAAGGCCGACAACTACGTGCAGGTGGCCGCACAGAACGTAAGCCCCGGCTACCAGTTCCTGGGCTGGTATGAGGGCGGACAGAAGCTGAGCGACAACCTGTCGTTCAACTACCTGATGCCTTATGAAGACGCTACGCTGACGGCCCGCTTCGTCTACGACCCCGTGAGTCCCGACGACCCCTTCTCGCCCGACGGGCAGACCAGCATTGACAACCACAAGCTGGGCGACGTGAACGGCGACGGCGTGGTGAACATTAGCGATGCCGTGCTGCTCATTAACCACTACCTGAACGGCACCACCGACGAGCTGCCTGCCTCGGCTGCCGATGCCAACAAGGACGGGCAGGTGAACGTGAGCGACGCCGTGGAGATAGTGAACCGTTATCTGAACAACCTTTAATCCTTATAGAACCAACGCAATGAAAAGACCTTACAAAAAGCCTCTCACCACCGTGTTCCGGATGCAACCGCAACAGATGATCTGCCAGTCGCTGCCCTACACTGAACAGCCGGGCGACCCAAGCCAGCCCATCCTGTCGCGCCGCAGCCGCGACGTCTGGGACGAAGAAGAGGAAGAATAAACCGAAGCGAGGGACCCCAACAAGGGTCCCTTTTTCCTTACAGCAGCGTGACCAGCAGCGGAATGGTGATCATGGAAAGGAGGGTGGTGACAAAGGTGGTCTCGGTGATGAGCGTGGTGTCCTTGCCATAACGCAGGCAGAGGATGGTGCCGTAGGTGGCTACGGGCATGGCGATGACCACCGTGTTGATGCCCACCACGAAGGGAGAAAAGCCCATGGGACGGCAAAGGAAATAGATGCCCAGGGGCAGCACGACGAGCCGCAGGAGCGTGGTGACGTAGACCACACGGTTGCCCAGCATGGCCCGCAGCGGCAGGTTTGACATCGATGAGCCGATGATGAGCAGGGCGGCAGGCACGGTGATGTTGCCCAGCATGGTGAGCGGCTGGGTGATGAAGGCGGGAATGTTGTCTATCTGCAAGGCCACAATGAGCATGGTGAGATAGGCGGCCAGCATGGGCGTGGAATAGAGGGTCTTCAGTTTGGCCCTAACAGTGGAGAGCTGGGTGTCCAGGCTCTCGTCTTTTGCAATGAGCATGTTGCCCACGGTGAAGACGGCAAAGGTGTTGACAACATTGAGCAAGGCGGCGTAGAACACGGCCTCATGGCCGAAGATGGAGGCCACGACGGGATAGCCCATGAAGCCCACATTGCCGAACATGAGGGCGAAGCCCACGACACCCTCGTCGTCAGGGCGGCGCACAATGTAGCGCGGCAACACGAAGGCAATGGCCGCCAGCACGATGTAGGTTATCGCGCTGATGGCCAGCAGGGGAAGGATGAAACGGCGGTCGGGCAAGGTGCCGGTCATGGCCGACGACAGGATGAGTGCCGGGCAGGAAATGTCGATGACCAACTTAGAGAGGCGCTTGTCGAACGTGCCTCCCATATAACCCAGTTTGCCTGCCACGTAGCCCACTACGACAATGGCAAAGAGGGTCAGCATGACTACCAGCATGGTCAGAACTCGATGGGGAACTTATAGCCCAGCGTCAGCTGGAACACGCTGTTGTGATAGTCGTCGCCGCCTTTCAGAATCGGTGTGACACCTAGGTTGTAGCGGGCATCGAGCACAATGTTGCGGTACTCAAAGGAAAGACCCATGGGCACGGAGAGCATGAACTTGCGCATCTCGACCGTCTCGCCCTGTTCCGTCGACAACTGATTCAGAAGCTGGTCTACATCGGCCTTCACACCGTCGGTCCGTGCTGTGGCCTTGGTGCGGAAGCCGGGCTGTATGCCAGCCTTGAGGGCCAGTCCGGGCAGTACATACCAGTTGAGCATCACGGGCACATTGACAAAGTCAAGGTCGAGTTCCACCTTTCCGTCGTCACCTTTGTCTACTGCGCCCTGGTCGGAATAGAGAATGGCAGTCGAGAGACTGAGATAGTCGGTCGTGTGATACTCCATCTCCATGCCGAAGACATAGCCGAACTTGGCACGGTTGTAGTCGGTCATCGTCGATAGGTTCATGCCCACACGGGCCTGCACCGTGACGTCGCCCTCTTCGTGCTGGGCACTCGCGGAAAGCGGGAAAAGCGTGAGTAGGGAGAAGAGCCAAAGGCCCTTCGCCCTACCCAACAGTTTGCTTAGATTGTTTTTTCTCATATATGAAAGAATAAGATCAGGCTTTGTAGCACTGGAAGATCTGGTCTACCGTCTCGCGCTTCATCTTGGGCGACAGCAGACTGACAATCCACACCACGGGGAAGCCGCCCACCATGGCGATGGCACCGCAGTTGATAGGGTTGATGGGATTGCCCAGGAGCATGTTGACCACGGTCAGGCCAACGCCCCAGATGAAGCAGGCCCAGACGGAGGCTGCCGTCACGCCACGCCAGTAGAGTCCCAGCATGAAGGGAGCCAGGAAGGCTCCGGCCAGTGCGCCCCAGGAGATGCCCATGAGCTGGGCAATGAAGGTGGGGGGATTGAGGGCGATGAGCAGCGAGATGGCAATGAAGAACATGATGAGCACACGCATGACCACCACCTTGCGACGCTCAATCTTCTCGGCCACAACGTCGTCGATGGCGCCTTCCTCCACCTCGCCGGGCAGCGACTTCTTGTCGCGATAGATCAGGTCGAGCGTCATGGTGGAGCTGGAAGTGAGCACCAGCGAGGCCAGCGTCGACATGGAGGCCGACAGCACCAGCAGCACCACCAGGGCAATGAGCACGTCGGGCAGGGTCACCAGCATGGCCGGCACAATAGAGTCGAAGGCAATCTTGCCGTTGGCACCGATGACGGGGTCGTACAAGCGTCCGAAGCCACCGAGGAAATAGCAGCCGCCTGCCACGATGAAGGCGAAGATGGTTGAGATGACGGTGCCGCGCTTGATGGCTGCCTCGTCGGTGATGGAGTAGAACTTACCCACCATCTGGGGCAGTCCCATCGTGCCAAGCGAAGTCAGGACGATGACACCCAGGAGTCCCCACGGGTCGGGACCGAAGAGATCGGTGAAGCCACCCGAACCACTCACCGTGCTACCGTCGGCAGGCAGTGCAGCCAGCCGTTCCACGGCTTGCGTCAGTCCGCCCTGGGCATTGAGCACGGCTGCGATGACGGCCACGATGCCGAAGAGCATGATGATGCCCTGGATGAAGTCGTTCATGGCCGTGGCCTTGTAGCCGCCCAGGATGACATAGACGGCCGTGAGGATCGACATGATGACCACGCAATATTCGTAGGGAATGTTGAAGCCCATCTCAAAGAGCCTTGAGATGCCACTGTAAACGCCTGCGGTGTAGGGGATGAGGAACACGAAGGCAATGACGGAAGCCGTCACGCGCAGTCCCTGGTCGCCAAAGCGGGTGCCGAAGAAGTCAGGCATGGTGCGGCTCTCAATGTGCTGCGTCATCAGCTTGGTGCGCTTGCCCAGGATGATCCAGGCCAAGAGGGAGCCGATAAGGGCGTTGCCAATGCCAATCCAGGCACTGGACAGACCGTATTTCCAACCGAACTGTCCGGCATAGCCCACAAAGACCACTGCCGAGAAATAACTGGTGCCGAAGGCAAAGGCCGTCAGCCAGGGACCTACGGCACGTCCGCCCAGCACAAATCCGTCAACACTGCTGGCCTGCTTGCGGGTGTAAAGACCCACGCCAATCATCACGGCCAGAAAGATGATGGTTAAAAGTACTTTTATGACCATTGTTCTTTTACGATTTAAAACGCTACCTGCACCTGTGCCTGCAGCCAGTTATAGTCTTTGCCCAGCATGTCGCCACAGAGGCAGCGGGTGTACTGCAGCTGAAGACGGCACTTCTTGTAGAACCAGTATTGCAGACCCAGTGTGAGGTTGGTCTGATCCCAGCCGTCGACATCGGTATTGCGGTCGAATGTCTCGCCGCTGGCCACAATGTCGAGGGCGTCGTAGACGGGAATGGCCGTCGTGACATAGCCGCCACGTGAGCCTACGTCGCCGTCCTCGCCACCCAGCCACTCCGCACGGATGCTGGCTGGACGGGCCTCTTTGTACTGTCCGGCCGAATAGGGTAGGGTCTTATATTCGGCACCCACGCTGTAGCGGTTGCGCTTGTAGTTGTCGCCCACGTTGATGGTGGGGTTCCAGGCAGCCTTGTTCACGGCACAGCCCGTTCCTAAATAGCCACTGCCCACAATGCGCAGTCCGTCGAAGGGGCGCACTTCAAGTCTGGCCAGGAAGTCTTTCTGGTTGTTCAGGTCTCTACGGTTGATGCCCTGGCCACTCATGAGTGCCAGTTCGTAGTGCAGCAGGTGCCGGTTGTTGGTTGTCGGTAAAAGGTCACCAAAGACCATCAAGCCCTGGTCGCGACCGTAGTTCACGCCGTTCAGCGGGTCGGGACCCTCACCGGCCAGATAGAGCACAGCCTGGGAATAGACATCAATCAGCTCCAGCTGGGTGGGCGACATGGGGTTCTCCATCGTGTAGGAATGCTTGAACTGTCCCAGACGCACGGTCAGTGATTTGTCTTTGGTAATACGGTAGTCGGTGTAGAACTCCTGTACCACACTTGAAAAGTCATGCATGAACAGGAATGACCAGCGGTCGGTGATTTGCGCCTTGGCCCACAGCAAGGTGCGCTTCAGATTGTAGGAGTTGGTCTTCTGGTCGTTGGCATCCTGATAAGACCATCCTCCCTGGGCATAGCCGTTGAAGGTAATTCTTGAAGTTAAGTCTTTCATCCAGTCGGAATCAGCTTTCTTGGCATTTTGCCCCATGGCCGCCGTACTGCTGAGAACAGCCAGCAGCAGCGACAATGTGGCCAGTTTCTTGGTTGATTTTTTCATTTTGACAATTGTTTAAGTTCAGTTTCGTTCTTTTTGTTGGCAAAAGTACACATTTTCCGACGTTCTTGCAAACTTTTCTCGGAAAATGTGTACTTTTCTTTATTTTAGTGGCTCTCTTCAATAGGTCTCTTCAATGATGCCGCCCCAGTCGGTCTCAGCCTTGAAAGAGAAGCTGTTCTCCTGTTCGAAGAACGAGCCGGAGTATTCGGTAATCATGTTGCGCTTCATTGGAATGCCCGTGAACTTGCGCTGTACAACGGTGTTGTTGTTGGCATCGCGAGCCGTCACCGTAACATCGAGTGTGGCTTCGTCGCTCTGAAGGAACGTGTAGAGAGGCAGCGTAAGGGGTGTTTCAAGTCCGTCGACCCTGTAGAGCCGTTCCTGACGTGAGTTCACGTCGCCACCATAGCCTGTCACCGCATTCAGCACCCCGCTGCCGCCGGTGTAGAGGAAGTGCATGCGCACCACATTGGCAGGCAGGTTGTCATTCACGATAAAGCGGAGCAGCGACGAGGCACGGGCCAGTGTGATGTCGTGGGTCTTAGCCTCGTTGGTCACTTCTATGTCACCATAATAATAAAAGGTGTCGGAATAGCCCGTACTGTTTGTGAACTGTATGGATTCAGGATGGGCCAGCGTGGGATTCGACGAACAGCTGTGTGCAATGACCAGTACCTGATAGGTGCCGGGTGTCAGGCGGAACGCCACCTGTCCGTAGTCGCTGTCAGTCTTTGACTGATCCAGGCTCTTCACCTTGTTGCCGTTCTGATAGAGCACATAGTTCAGTCGCTCGGAGTAGCCGGTGATGTCGACTAAAGCACGCGTCGTATAGGGCACCTGCCGGAAAGACGACACGCGCAGCACCAGGTTACAGTCGTCCAGCTTCTGTTCCGTCTGGCCTGTTGTTTCTTCGTCAAGCACAGGCTTCTCACACGACAGCAGGCACAATGCCCCCATCAACACACATCCAATAAGAGAAAAGAAAGTTGTTTTCATACGTATTAAGAATTGATAGTGGAAGTGGAGGGAGTCGAACCCTCGTCCGCACAAGGAAACCATACGCTTTCTACACGCTTATCTTGGACTTTGTTTTCGTGCTGCAACAAGACCCAAGCCACCAATCACAGCCTTATCTCCTAAATTTTCATCAACCAATCGGAGCCTTGGCCGACTATTCCCGATTTTCCTGCGCCGCCTGATCCGTAAGATTCGGGACAACATCCCCGGGGCGACGTCTCGTTCCTCTACCTTGTAGTGGAATTAAGCTCAAAATCTACTGTGCTTCGATTAAGCAGCGAGAGCATACTCATAGTTGCCAATTAATTTTCCTACAGAAGAGATTAAGGAGCCTCCCATAGACCAGCTCCGCGTGCTTACGTACCATCTCGACTTGCCGTCAAATCCAGTCACCCCCAGATTATAGATGTCGTAATCGGGTGCAAAGATAAAAAAAACCGAAAGAAATCCCGCCTAAGTCGGAAACTTTTTGAGATTTTTAAGCATTTAGAGTCAAATAGGCGGCAATTGAGAGTCAAATACCGCCTAATTATCGTAATTCCTTCTAGGCACGTTCTCCTCAATCAGTGCCTGAATCTCGTCATCGTCCAGCCAGAATCGCTCCCCTGTATTAAATAGGTGCAGGGCCTGTGCATAAAGTTGGCGGTGGTCGAGGTTGTCCGTAAAGTCGATGTTCTTGCCTGCAGGGATGCCCACGCAGACGAAGCGTCGCGAACCCGTGGGATCCACCAGTGGCTGCAGCTGGTTCGTAGTGCCGATAAATGAGGTGTAGCGGCGATACTGCTTGATGGTCTTGCCGTAGGGTGGACGGAACTTCACGTCGCTCGACGACAGCAGGTACTTCAGCACAATCTGCTGTGAGTTGGTGGTCTTGTCGAACTCGTCGATGTTGATGAGCGCAAACGACGTCAGCGCGATGTTCAGGTCGAACTCGTTCTTGAAGTTCATTCTTCTATTTTTCTTCAATTAAACCTCTACTAACCATCTATTAAACTTCTACAAACAGAGTAGGTGTTCTTTAAGCGCGTTTAAGAACCCGTTAAGCGCGTTTAAGACCTCCCTAAGCGCGCTTAAGTCCCACCTGTTTTCAATAAAAGCCGCTTCTTGTTTGTGAGTTTATGAATTATTCAGGCCAAGAAAATCAATAAAATGAGTTCCTTTGCAATATTTTTGGCAAAAAGAAGTTATATAATTAAAAAACATAAACACCCTTAAGGAACAAGAAATGAGAAGAATCCTCACAACGTGGATCGTGACCCTGGTGTGCGTGCTGGGCGTCATGGCTCAATCGATGACCGACGAACAGGTCATCCGCTTTGTCGTGAAAGAGCAGAAAGCTGGCTCCTCACAACAGGAGATAGCCGCCAAACTGATGCAGAAGAACGTGAGCATTGACCAGATCAAGCGCGTGCAGAAAAAAGTGGAACGCCTGAAGAAAGGTCAGGGACTTGGCACACTCGACAAGGTCGACGACGAACAGGATGGTCGCATGCGCCGTAACAACGGCAACTTGAGAAAGAGCGACGACGGCAGCGTAATCGGCAAGATGAAGGACGAGAAGCTGAGCAAGCGGGCCAGCAGCAAGAGCGACCGAAGGAAGAACCGCCAGCTGGAGGAGGAAGACGAACAACAGGAAATCAAAGGACAGCTGGACGAGTTCATGCCCGACTCATTCGACATCTACGACAGAATGGTGATCAGGGATTATCTGAAGGCCAAGGACGAATATGAAAAGAAGTCGAAGAAGAAAATCTTCGGCCATGATCTGTTCAACAACGAAGACCTGACATTTGAACCGGCCATGAACATAGCCACACCGCGTGACTACATACTGGGACCGGGCGATGTTGTGTTTATTGACATCTATGGCGCTTCGCAGCGAACCATTGAGGAAACCATTTCACCCGACGGCTATGTGGTGGTGGAGGACTACGGCCCCATTCAGATATCGGGCCTCACCGAAGAGCAGGCCAACGCCCGCATACGGTCGAAGCTGGGCAGCCACTACAGCAGCTCGAGCATCAAGATGACGGTAGGCCAGACGCGCACTATCACGGTGAACGTGATGGGCGAGGTGAAGACTCCCGGCACTTTCACGCTCTCGGCCTTTGCCACCGTGTTCCACGCCCTCTACATGGCTGGCGGTCCGAACGACATAGGTACGCTGAGAAACATCAAGGTGTATCGCCACAACCGACTGGTGACCACCGTTGACGTGTATGACTACATCCTGAACGGCAAGCTGAGCGGCAACATCCGACTGGCCGACAACGACGTGATCTCGGTGGGAACCTACGACTGCATGGTGAGCATCAAGGGCAAGGTGAAACGCCCCATGTACTATGAGATGAAGAAAAACGAGAGCATGAAGACGCTGCTGGACTATGCAGGCGGCTTCAGTGGTGATGCCTATAAGAAAACGGTACGCGTGATTCGCAAGGCCGGTACACGCTATTCGGTCTACAACGTGGGCGAGTTTGACATGAGCTCGTTCCGCCTGGCAGATGCGGACTCCGTGAGTGTGGACTCCATCCTGCCACGCTACTCAAACATGGTTGAGATTAAAGGTGCCGTGTTCCATCCCGGCATGTACCAGATTGGTGAACACGTGAACAGCGTGAAGTCGCTGCTGGAACAGGCCGACGGTGTGACGGAGGATGCCTTTACTGCCCATGCCGTGATGCACAGGCTGAGGGCTGACCGCACGCTGGAAGTGGTGCAGGTGGACATTGACGGCATTATGAACGGCACCGTGGCCGACATTCCGTTGAAGAACGAGGACGTGCTGTTTGTGCCCACCCGCCAGGAGGTGATGGAAGAGCAGTCGATTACCATTCACGGTGAGGTGCAATATCCCGGAACCTATGTGTATGCGGCCAACGAGACGTTGGAGGACTTCGTGCTTCAGGCTGGCGGTCTGAAGGAAACGGCTGCCATGGTCAACGTATTTGTGTCGCGCCGCACCGTGAATCCCATGGCAACAACCACCGACAGCATTGTGGGCCAGTCGTTTACCTTCACGCTGAAAGACGGATTTGTCATTGATGGCGAACCCGGCTTCCACCTGCAGCCCTTCGACGAAGTATTCGTGCGTAAAAGCCCCGGCTACAATGAGCAGCAGAACGTAATGGTAGAAGGCGAGGTGATGTTTGGCGGCGAATATACGCTGACCAAGCAGAACGAACGTCTGAGTGACCTGATTCGCAAGGCTGGCGGCGTGACCAATATTGCCTACGTGGCAGGAGCACGTCTGGAACGTAAGTTGAACGAGGCAGAACGCATGCGCTACGAAGAATCTGTCAAGATGCAGCGCCAGCAAAACGAGGCTGCCATGATGGAACAAGCACTGAAGAGCGGCCGTTCTATCTCCGAGATTCAGCAAGGCATGAGCGCCACACAAGAAAAACTCGTCATACCTGAGACCTATCCCGTGGGCATTCAGCTCGACAAGGCTTTGGCCCAGCCGGGCAGCGACTACGACCTGGTGCTGCGCGAAGGCGACCGTCTGGTAGTGCCCGTCTACACCGGAACCGTGAAGATTAACGGTGAGGTGATGTACCCCAACACCGTGGGATTCGAGGCAGGCAAGAAGGTGAGCTACTACATCAACCAGGCTGGCGGCTACAGCAGCAATGCCAAGAAAAAGAAGACCTATATTATTTATATGAACGGCGACGTGGCCAAGGTGAGCGGCAGCACCAAGGTGCGCCCCGGCTGTGAGATTGTGGTGCCCACCAAGGCACGCAACCGTATGACAACGGCTGAGACCATGACCATTGGCACCGGCATTGCTTCGATTGCCACGATGGTGGCCACCATAGCAAGTCTGATGAAATAAGAAAACCGTGCAATAAGCAAACAACAACCGTTATGGACGAAAAGAAGAAAATCGATATTGACTTCAAACAGATTGTACAGACCCTGCTAAGCAAGAAAAAGCTATTCCTGAAAGTCTGGATTATCACGTTTGTGCTATCGTGCTTGTGGATTCTGCCACAGCCGCGCTACTATACCACCAAGGTTTCTGTTGCACCCGAATCTTCAGACTCCAAGAATGCGGGAGATCTCGCATCGCTTGCTTCAAGTTTTGGATTTAATATTGGCAACGGAACTTCCGATGCCATCTACCCTCAATTATATCCTGACCTGTTCAAATCTACCAATTTCTGCGTGGGCCTGCTCGACATCATGGTACAGACCAAAGACGGCGAGATCAATACCGACTATTACACCTATCTGACAAAACACCAGAAACAAAACCTGCTACTTCTGCCATACAATAGTTTCAGGAATTGGTTGAAAGAGACTTTCAGCGAACAAGAACCTGAAACGCCGGGAAAGAGCGGCAAGCGCTTCGATCCCTTCCAACTGTCGAAGAAAACAACAGACATCGTCCTTAAAGTGCAAAACAACATCACCTGTTCGTACAGCAAAACCACAGATGTTGTTACAATCAGCGTAACCGATCAGGACCCGTTGGTCTGCGCTCTATTGGCCGACAGCGTCCGTCAGCACCTGCAAGCATTCATCACCGACTACCGCACGAAAAAGTCAAGGATAGACTATGAACACTTCCAGCAATTGACAGACGAAGCCAAAGAAGCCTATGACAAAGCCCGCCAGCGCTATGCTGCCTTCTCCGACGCCCATCAAGATGCCTTCCTGCAAAGCATCAGGACAAAAGCCGAGGACTTGGAGAATGACATGCAATTAAAGTTCAACATCTACACTGCCATGAACACGCGCAAAGAGGCAGCAATGGCAAAGGTGCAGGAAAGTACCCCTGCTTTTACCACGCTGACAAACTCCACCGTACCCGTAAAGCCCGCCGGCCCCAAGCGCATGATTTTCGTGGCAGCAATGCTGTTCCTGGCTACCATTGGCACTATTCTACATTTATACCGCAAAAACGTCATAGAATGGTTCTGAAGCAACTGTAATGTCCGTATTCTATTTAATATTCATTGCGCTATCAGCCTACTTCTCTTTCCGCTATGATGGAATAGAAGAGTACAACAGCCACAAACAGCACCGTTTGTGGCTAATGTGCATCTATCTGATATGCCTGACAGGATTCAGCTACGGACTGGGAGCCGACAAATTCACATACATGGATGAATTTGAGGAATATCCAAATACATTTGATGAAATTGGCGACATCATTTTTCAACAAATTGTTTTCAAAGGAGAAATGCCTCTATGGACTATCTTAAACTTGGCATGCAAGTCCTGGTTCAATTCCTTTTATGCAGTTCAGCTATTAGAAAGTGCCACCATCAACATAGCCGTTTGCTACTTAGCCAGCAAATACACACACCGTTATTTTCTCTTTCTTCTTGTCTACTTTTTCTCACTTCAATATTTCATTTTCAACACAGAAGTGATGCGTGAAGGATTTGCCTTAGGCATTATGCTGCTCGGCATGGATGCCTATGTCTGCGGAGAAAAGTGGAAATTTTTTCTTGCATTACCCTTGGCTCTTCTCTTCCACATTTCGGCTGCAGTTGTGCTTTTGTTCCTTTTTGCAAGATTCCGCATCACATGGAAAACTTTAATCTACGCGTTCTTCGCGTCGTTCCTTATTTGGTTCCTGAGCGATCATGTTTTAGGCAAATTCATGGTTCTGGCTTTAGGCGGAATGGGAGCCTTTGTCGGTAAGGCGCTTTACTACGCCATACAGGCAACGACCATTTTCGGCTTTTTGCGATGGGCTCTCATCTATTTGGTCTTCCCATTCATCATCATGTACACCTCAACAAAGCTTGAACCATCAGAAGAACTCAAAAAGCGTAAAGAGAAGTTCATTGCCTTTATGTTGATCCTGGGAGTTATTGCCAGTGCCATGTCTGGTTTTATCAGACTTTACAACTACACATACATCTTCTATTTAATCATGTTTGCAGACTTTATTTATATGCTGATTCGCTACAAAGAACACCTGATTGTCAGATTAGGAACTTTTGCAGGAACCTTATTTTTTATATCCCAACTGTATTTTGGACATTACAATACGACAGACACCTATTTCTATCAGTTTTTCTATCCATACACTTGCATTTTAGACGAGGATGCTGATGTTTTTTTCAGGCCAATTGCGCACAATGAAGCAACTGAGCTGAAAATGGAAGACAACAATACACGTGACATTGAATAACCTTCAGCCGAGCCCCATGAACAAGCAGAACAATCGCTCACAACTCATCATCAAAAACGTGATTGCCTCTTTCATCGTGAAAGGATGGTCGGCATGCATTGTTCTCATTATGGTACCACTGACTTTAAAATGTCTTGGAGCATACCAAAACGGTGTGTGGCTTACTATCAGCAGTCTGCTAGTATGGATAGACCAAATGGACATAGGCTTGGGCAACGGGCTTCGCAATTGTCTGGCTACTCACATTGCTCATGGCGAAATGGAAGAGGCAAGGAAAGCCATCAGTTCCACAATGGCTATGCTGGCATGCATTGTCATTCCCGTCCTATTATTGTTTCTGTTTCTCATTTGGCAAGCAGACGTGTACACATTTCTCAACGTCGAAACGGCTGTGATACCCGAATTACGTCTTGCACTCATGAGCGGAACCATTCTGGTATGTATGACCTTTGTCTTGAAATTCATCAGCAACGTCTACATGGGTATGCAACTGCCTGCCGTCAGCAATCTGCTCATGACATTAGGGCAAACAGCAGCCCTACTGGGCACATGGTGCCTTTATATTACTGACAATGCCTCATTCCTTCTGATTATCATTGTGAATACGGCTGCACCTTTTTTTATCTATCTTCTTTCATATCCTTATACCTTCTACATCCGCTTTCCCAAGCTGAGGCCTTCGCTAAAACTCGTAAACCTTCACTCTGCACTGGAACTTGGAAATCTTGGTGTAAAGTTCTTTTGGCTACAGATAGCAGCCCTTCTACAGTTCTGGACTGCCAATATTCTGATTTCAAAGTTCTTTACTCCAGAAATGGTAACCCCCTATCAGATTGCCTATCGCTACATGAGTCTGGTTATGGTAGCTTTTACTGTCGTCTGCATGCCTTTCTGGAACGCAACCACCGATGCTTTTGAACGTGGCGACATGCAATGGATAAAAAGGGCGAGCCGACGCATGAATCTTTTCACAGCCATAATCGCAACTGTCCTGATATTAATGACAATTGTTTCACCCTGGGTTTATGACCTGTGGATTGGTGACTCATGCCACGTGCCGCATGCTATGACAACAATGATAGCTGTCTATGTATTTCTCTTGGTGCTCAGCATGCGATATTCGTATTTCCTAAATGGAATAGGAGCCCTACGGCTACAACTTTACATGACGGTGTCGGCTATCATATTTATTCCACTTGCCTGGCTTGTAAGCAGCATTACCCATAGCATTATCTGGTTTTTGGCCGTGATGTGCCTGTGCAACCTGCCTGGTATCATCGTGAATATCATTCAATTCAACAAAGTACTAAATGGAAAAGCAAAAGGAATATGGAGAATCTAAGATATAAATATAAAATGCTGGGATTGGTGACACTCTATAATCCAGACGTTGAAGTCGCTTCTGACAACATCAAAAGATATATCCATGATTTGGATTCGCTTATTATTTGGGACAACTCTCCTTTTGAAGCCAACCTCAAGCAACTGCTACAAGCATCTTTAGAAAGCGCATGGAAAAAAATAATATGGATAGGTAACGGAGAAAACCGTTGTATCGCTCCCGCCATCAATCATGCATGGCAATATGCCAAGGAACACGCTTTCGACTTTCTGCTAATCATGGATCAGGACAGCAAGTGGGCCGATTTCCCGAACTATCGCTTGCAAATTGAACACTTTTGGACTAATGGCAAGAAATGGGTATACACGCCTTTTTTCGAGGGAGTCAAAGAACTGAGCCAAGAACAGCCTGTTCAGTTCATCCGGCTATTCATCAATTCCGGAACTGTCATTCCCATTGAAATACTTTCTGCAGTAGGCGGAGCCGACGAGGCAATGCTGCTCGATGCCTTAGATCATGATTTGGCCATACGAATACAGAAAGCGGGCTACCAAGTAGTATGCATCACATCATCGACACTTTACCATACTTTAGGAAACCCCAGCAAATCGGAATCACTGCATCTGATGACAAACAACTATAGTGCTTGGCGCACCTATTCCATTGCCCGAAGCCACATTATCAATTATCGTAAACACCGCGACTGGCTAACATTTGCCGACAAAAAGCGAATCGTAAACGAATATTTCTTATTACGTTTCATTCGTATCGTCCTACTTGAAACAGACAAGGCAAACAAAATAAAGATGCTGCTGAAAGGAATAAAAGAAGGACTAACCTACAAACTGGAAACATGAAAAAAGACCATCTTGCTATTTTAATGGCCACATATAACGGTGCATCCTATATCAAAGAACAAATAGACTCACTGTTAGAACAGAGCTATCAGCAATGGACACTTTATGTCCACGATGATGGTTCTACAGACAAGACTCTGGATATTCTCCAACAATATGCCAGCCAATACGACAACATTCATTTGTTGGACTATCCCAGCCAGAAAGGGGCAAAGAACAATTTCCTTTCCCTTCTTCAACGGGTAGAAGCCTGTTACTATATGTTCTGTGACCAAGACGATGTATGGTTAAAAGACCGAATAGCCGTTTCTTTAGGAGAGATGGAGCAATTGGAGAGAAAGTTCACGACAGACAAGCCGATTATTGTCTATAACGACCTTCATGTCACCGACGACCACCTTAACATCCTTTACAACTCTTTCTGGCAGGAAATATGCGTTCATCCAGAATTTCTCACCACCTTCGATGAAGTTGCAGGCTGCATTCCTGTTACAGGATGTGCCATGCTCTTCAACCAGAAGGCAAAAGATGCTGTCATATTGCCAGCACCCCTTGCAACAATGCACGATGCATGGATTACATGCTGTACGCTAAAAGCAGGTGGAATAATCCACCCCATTAGAAAACAGCTTATTTATTACCGACAGCACGAAGGCAATAGTATAGGTGCGGAAGACCTGAACCACATTGACCTGGCATACAGGTTAAGCCACTTCTGGGAAATGCAGGGCAAAAACTGGCGGCAATATCGTATGATGCAATCACTGGGCTATGGCTCAATTTTCAAGTTCTTCCGATACAAATGGATCTACAAGAAACGAATACAGAACAAGACACACACAGCATGAAAAGACTTTCTATCATTATCGTTACCTATCAATCGGAACACGACATCTACGATTGCCTGAAGACGGTGTGGCAGTTCTGCGACATCGATAAAAGCATGCTTGAGGTTATCATTGTTGACAATTCTCCAGAATGCGAACCAATGTTTACGAAACTCCGACATATTTATGGCAATGATGTTACACTCATACACAACACTCATAATGGCGGCTATGGACAAGGCAACAATGTGGGAATTCAGCAGGCATCGGCTCCTGTCATCATGATCATGAACCCCGACGTCAGGCTTTGCCAACCTTTGTTCAACACTGCTCTCAAGGCCTTTGATGAAAATCCGGAACTATGTATGTATGGCATGAAGCAATGGCTTTCTGAACAGGCGAAAAGCCCACTTTCTTTTGATTGTTCCCGACGAATGAATGGCTACCTCATACCCTTCGTTTCCTCTATCTGCAACAAATTTGACCGGTATTTCTCCAAAATCATGTATCTGCAAGGATCATGCTTTTTCGTAAATAAAAAGAAATTCTGCGATATAGGCCTCTTCGACGAAGATATCTTCATGTATGGGGAAGAAGACGACATACATTGGCGGTTCAAGAAAAGATTTGGCTCTCATTTTGCCTATAACCCCAAACTACGCTATCTTCACCTCACTTTAGAACGTCCCATGATGCTTGCAACTGAACTAAAAATGGTCAACTCGATTGCACTCTCTAATAAGAAGAAGGGCTATCCTGTCAGTAAGACCTATCAGAACTTTATTCGCTACTACAAAGTTAGGCTGTTCAGCGCGCAACTAAAGAAACTATTTGGCAAGCCATTTGCCCGTGAACATATTGATATTTTAAAGACTGTTATCAATGAACTAAAGCAACATCAGGCATGAAATCATTCTTCTCAGAAATACTCGTAAGAAAATACTTTTTGTTGGTATTCCTTTTATTTCAACTCGGACTATACTCTAAAGCCCAGGTTGCTGAGCGCGAAATGCCGATTATTGCCTACTGGGGCATACCCGAGAACAATACTACCGACACTAATTTCCAAGATTTCAAAGAATGCGGCTTCACGACAAGCCTCTTTCCGTATTCATCACTCAATGCTCTTAAAAATGCCTGCAGAGTAGCTGAAAGACATGGAGTAAAAGTATTGGGTAATTGTCCCGAGATTGCGACATCTCCTCAGAAGACGGCTACTACGCTGAAAGATGAAAAAGGATTCTTTGGCTACTTTATGCAAGACGAGCCCAACGTTCAGGAAATACAACTGCGACACAAGGAAATAGAACGACTCAAAAGCATTGACAATAGTCATTATTTCTATATCAACCTGCATCCTTATTACGAAACGGATCCGAAGCGTTTCTATGCCATCGCAAAAGTAAACACCTATCCAGAATACCTGAAAATTGCATCGCAAGGGCCTTGCCAGCAAATTTCCTTTGACTATTATCCTATTACGAAAGCGGGGATGCGGGAAACATGGTACAACAACCTGGAGATGGTCAGAGACCAAAGTCTTTCGACTGGCAAACCGTTTTGGGGGTTTGCCCTGTCGGTTCCTCATAACCACTACCCCGCCCCAACCCTAAGTTCCCTGCGCTTGCAAATCTACTCCAATCTTGCTTATGGAGCGCAAGCCATACAATATTTTACTTACTGGACACCAGGAAAAAATCCTCTTTACGACTTTCACGATGCCCCCATAGGCACCAACGGAAAGAAAACAAAGACCTACGCGCTGGTCAAGCAGATGAACAACGAGCTGAAGTCTGTAGCCAAGCTGTTCTACGGGGCAAAGGTATTTTCGGTGCGCCACTTTGGAGTAGTGCCCGAAGGAACCACTCGACTGGAGTATGCTCCGCTGAACATTAAATCACTGAGAATCAGCAGCAAAATGGGGGCTATCGTCTCACAGTTCAAGAAAGACAATCATTACTACCTGGCCATCGTCAACAAAGACTACAAAAAAGCTATGACCATATATATTGAAGCAAAGAATGCCGCACCTCGGCGCATCACCAAGACTCTCAAAGAAGAAGCAATGAGCAGTTCCTACAAGGTGGAGCCCGGCGACATACTTCTTTTTAAACTAATATAAACTACCCTTGTCGTGAAAATTGCATATTTAGGAAAAATACAACTGTCGGATGTCGACATGTCATATTTGCATGAGGCACAACAACAGGCTGATATCACTTACCTGATGGAGGTGAATCCCCGATTCATGAAGGGACCAGCCTTCAACATTCAGCAGCTATACCCGAAATCGGGCATCTTCAAAGCTGTGGACGCCTATCCAGAAGTAAAGAAATTCGGCAGTTTTATAGATCTTGACAAATTCTATATTATTAACACCACAGGGAGATTCTGGCAACTAAAGTCGTTCTGGACCTACTTTCTGCTGCTACTGTTTCTCGTTCGACATGGATTCCAGGTGCTACATTTAGTCTGGCCACCTAACATCTATGAATTCTGCATCTACATCTTGAGGAAAAGGATGATTCTCACCGTCCACGATCCATTTCCACATTCAGGACTTGACACATTTATCGTACGCTTGCGTCGCAGAATGGCATTCCGACAGATTCCCAGATTTATTATTCTCAACAAAGCTCAGCGACAAGCTTTTATAGAATTCTATCATATCGACCCAAAACGGGTTGTCGATAGCCGACTTAGCTGCTACACTTATCTGAGAACCGTTCCTGACTGCCCTGATTTGACTGAAAAGGATAGAAGCTATATTCTTTTTGCTGGAAAAATTTCCCCATACAAGGGGTTAGACTATTTGTTGCCAGCAATGGAAAAGGTACATCAACAATGTCCTGACTGCAAACTGGTTGTAGCAGGAGGTGGCAAGTTCCATTTTGACATCTCCCAATACTTGTCACTCGACTATATTGACATTCGCAACCGTTTCATTCCCGACAATGAACTGACCGCACTCATCAAGAATGCAGCTTTCATTGTGTGCCCTTACACCGATGCCACACAGAGCGGCGTCGTCATGTCGGCTTTTGCCTTCAACAAACCCGTTATTGTGACAAATGTCGGTGGACTTCCTGAGATGGTCAGACACCAACACTACGGACTGGTCGTGAAGGAGAAAGACGCCAATGCCTTGGCAGAACAGATAATCTGGCTGTGGAAGCGCCCCGACATGCAAGAGGCTTTTTCCAGCAAAATCAGGCGTGACTACAGCACAGGAGCGTTGTCGTGGAAGAAAATTGCAGAAGACTTATACACAGAGTATAAGAAAAGCATACAATAACATTCTGAAAATTGCGTTATATTGTCATAAGACACATCAATCTCTCTATTATGACGGACATTACTTTATCTATTGTCATTGTTGAATATCACAGCATACAGGAAATAAAGGAATGTGTGGTCTCACTCAAAGACCACATTCATGTTCCCTATGAGATTATTGTATCTTCCAATTCTTGCTATAACGAAAAGCAGAAAGAGGAAATCAACCTTCATGAAGAGCACGTCAGGTGGCTGTTCAACGAACATAATGACGGGTTTGCATACGCCATGAACAACGGACTGAAGGCTGCGCTCGGAAAGTATCTGGTCATCATGAACTCTGACTGTACCATGGAATCTGAACTGAACAAGATGACTGATTTCATGGACTTACATCCCGAAATAGGTGCCATTGCCCCAAAAATGACAGACAAGGCAGGCAACATCCAGGACACCGCCCGACCATATGTAACGGTTCCCCGGTATATCTGGCGTCAGGTAAAGAGAGTCATTGGCCATAAGACCAGCATCCTCAACACAAGTATGGACTATAGCAAAATCCAGACGGTCGACTGGGTAATTGGTGCCTTCATCATGGTATCGCGCAAAGCATACGAAGCCACAAGCGGTCTCGACGACCGCTACTTCATGTATGCCGAAGACCTTGACTGGTGTACCCGTATCCGCCAACAAGGCCTTGAAGTAGTCTATTTCCCTGAATCCGTTATCATTTATAAAGGAACGCGCCGCGCACGTTCAAATTCCAAATACGCAAAAATCTTCATTGCCAGTCACATCAAATACTGGCGGAAGTTCGGCTTCTTCTATGGCTTCCCCAAAAGAAAAAAGATGACATTCTGATTTTTTTACTACACTTAAAAATTATTTCTTTTAGACAATATTATAACATTTTTTCTGTTATATACTTAAAGCACAATATATGACAGAAAGATTACTTATTGTTATTGCCTTCATCTTTAGCATAGTTTGTGGATTCATCTTTATTCCGATGATTCTCAACTTCTGCAAGGAGAAAAGACTGTATGACATTCCGAATTCACGGAAGATGCATCACAACAAAGTACCGCGTCTGGGAGGTATCAGTTTCCTTCCCAGTATGCTCATTGCCTTTCTGCTCACCACATTTGTAATCAATCCCTTTACTGGGTACGAGGAGGTAAATCTTAGTTTGTGGTCGCTTTATTTCCTTGTCAGCCTCATGCTCATCTATGGTGTGGGCTTCATCGATGATTTGATTGGATTGGATGCCCGCACAAAGTTCCTCGTCCAGATTATTGCCGCCTCCCTGCTGCCTATGTCGGGTCTCTATCTGAACGACCTTTACGGCTTTCTGGGCATTCATGAGATTCCGTATGTCGTAGGTGCGCCATTGACAGTGTTTGTCATTGTGTTTATAAATAATGCCATCAACCTCATTGACGGCATCGACGGCCTGTCGGCCTGCCTGTCGTTCATTGCACTTACAGGTTTCCTGATATGCTTCATCCGCGAAGATATTTATCCATACGCTATCCTCATTGCAGGACTCATGGGCGTGATAGTGCCCTTCCTTTATTTTAACCTGCTGGGCAAAGCTGAAAACAACCGCAAAATATTCATGGGCGACTCAGGCAGCCTCACATTAGGCTTCATCCTGGGCTTTCTCACGGTAAAGCTTTCCATGGACAACCCAAATGTTATGCCTCTGAAGGATGATAACCGCCTGCTCATTGCCTATTCGCTGCTCATTGTACCGATGTTCGATGTGGTTCGCGTGTCATTGATCAGACTGCGGCATCATACCCCCATTTTCCAGGCCGACAAGAATCATATTCACCATAAACTGATTCGCACTGGCCAGAATCAGCACCAGGCGCTGATTAGCATTCTGCTGTTGGCCTTGCTTTATATCGGAATGAACCTGTTGCTTTTAGGCGTAACATCGTCGACCATCATTGTAGCCATTGATATTCTACTTTGGATTGGCTTCCACGCTTTACTCAATCGTGCTATTCTGAAAAACGGAAAAGCCGTCTTTCTAAATCCTCAAAACAATGAATAGCATTACCAAACGTGTCTTCGACATCATCGGCTCACTGGTGGGTCTTGTTCTGCTTTCACCAGTGTTCCTTGCTATTTACATCGGGCAGAAGCTTACCTATAAAGGACCGGCTATTTTTGTACAGGAACGCATTGGGTTAGGCGGGAAACCATTTGATATTTTCAAGTTCCGCACAATGGTGATCAATAATGAGAACGACGGCGTTCCCCAGCTGGCCGAACCTGACGACGAGCGGCTCACCAAATTCGGCAAGTTTCTTCGCTCGCACCATCTTGACGAGCTGCCACAGCTGTGGAATGTGCTGATTGGCGATATGTCGTTTATCGGGCCAAGACCTGAACGTAAGTATTTTGTCGATAAGATCATAAAGCTTGACCCACGATATACGGAGTTGTATCAGATTCGTCCTGGAGTTACCAGCTATGCAACCCTGTACAATGGCTATACTGACACGATGGCAAAGATGCTCCGCCGTCTGGAATTGGATCTTTACTATCTTGAGCACCGCTCCTGGTGGTTGGACATCAAGATTCTTGTAAAGACCTTCATCAATATTGTCTTCGGAAAGAAATTCTGATTGTAAATTGAAAACTGAGAATTGAAAGCTCAATTCTCAGTTCTCATTTCTCGGTTTTTTCAGATTTGATTAGAGCAGGTTGTTGCGCTCAATGTCCTTGAAGTAGCGATAGGTGCCCACCTTCAGTTCGTCGCAGGCAGCATCGTCGGCCACAATGATGCCGTGCTGATGCATTTGCAGGGCCGAGATGGTCCACATGTGGTTCACTGAGCCTTCAATAGCGGCACGAAGGGCGCGACATTTGGCGTGTCCGTTGACCAGAATCATCACTTCTTTGGCTGCCATCACGGTGCCTACACCTACGGTAAGTGCAGTCTTGGGCACCTTGTCGATGTCGTTCTCAAAGAAGCGCGAGTTGGCAATGATGGTATCGGTGGTCAGCGTCTTCTGACGGGTGCGGCTTGTGAGCGACGAACCGGGTTCGTTGAATGCGATGTGACCGTCGGGGCCGATACCGCCGAGGAACAGGTCGATGCCACCAGCTTCCTCAATCATCTGCTCATAGTGGGCGCACTCGGCTGCCAGATCCTTGGCGTTGCCGTTCAGGATGTGGATGTTCTCCTTCGGGCAGTCAATGTGGTTGAACAGGTTGGTGAACATGAACGAATGGTAGCTTTCGGGATGGTCTTCGGGCAGTCCTACATATTCATCCATGTTGAACGTAAGCACGTGCTTGAACGACACTCGGCCTTCCTGATAGGCTTTCACCAGTCCGCGATACATGCCAATGGGCGATGAACCCGTGGGCAGACCCAAAACGAAAGGTTTTTCAGCTGTTGGTTTGGCTGCATTGATACGTGCCACCACATAGTTGGCGGCCCATTGCGACATCAAGTCATAGTTTGGTTCGATAATTACTCTCATTTTGCTTTGAGTGATTAGTTATTTTTGATATACAATTACTTTTGAGTTATGCAGATAGAGCCTGCCCTCTACGGGATTGCCTACAGGCCGTCCGCTGAGGTCGTAATACTGCTGTGACCTGCTTCGGCGAGGCTCTGCTACAGAAACGTTCTGAACAGAGGCGGGTGTGAGCGTGCCGCCAAGGAAGTCGAAGGACACGGTTCCGTCGTCGTGCTGGAAGATGCCCGTGATGGGCTTCGACATCAGATACATTCCCGTAACGGTATTTGCGGTGAACAGGCTGGCTGGGGGCACCGACGAGTCGGTCAGTTCGCGATTGACACCCGATGCGACGGCTGTTGGATAGGCCGATGTGCTGAGGAACATGCAGTGTACCTTGTTTTCCTCAGTGTAGGTGTACTCCAAGTCGTACGGCAGCTGTCTGTCCCAATCACCATAGTCCATCCCGCTGGCATGAATGATTTCATAATGGTGTTGTCCCTTGATGGAATTGATGGTGTTGTTGTCCCAGGCACTTTTCTTGTAGTCCACGTGCATGACAAGCAGTCCCCGTCCGGGCAGACAGTTGTCCCAACCGTCCCACTGACGGTTTTCAAGCAGATAGTATTCGTTCTTGTTGCCCGGATTAGTGACCTTATAGACCTCGCCTCCTTGACTGACGGGCAGCATGTTTCTGACGCTGATAGTATCGGTCAGTTCAATGGGGTCAACCCATCCGAACAGCATTTTCTCATGAGCTGAGAAGTTGGGCGGGCACCAGCCCCAGTTGGTGTAGTTTCCACCGTCCATCACGTCCCATTCGTCGTTGATGGAAAACAGGGTCTCATTACCACCCACAGGATACACGTCGGGCAGTCCCAGACAGTGGCTGAACTCATGACAGATGGTGCCGATGCCGCTCAGCCGCTGCACAGTAACCCCCCTTTCGTACCATTTCTCGTTGGTGACGCTGTAGAGCGACACTTTCGTGCCGCCAGCCGTCGTTACAGTCGTGGGGAGATAGCTGGTATGGGGTATAATGCCGAAGGGAGAAGAGCTTCGGCCAAAGGCCGCTGTCACGAACAGCACCTGCTGCACCTCGCCCTTGCCGAACCAGTCGTACTGGCTGAAGTCAATCGAGTCGGACACCGAGCGTATCACGTCGACCAACATATCCCTGACCGTATTCTGATTGGGGTATTTGTAGGTTACGTTAATCTTGAATGGCCCAATCACGTCAAACTGTAGGTTCATCATTCCCCCTGACTGCTCACGGAAATAATCGGCCACACTGCCCTTTCCCTTGCCCTGATTGAAGCCCTGACAGTTGAAGAGACTGTCGTAATAGGCCAGCGGGTCTTTCATGGAGAAGGCCGAGTCCTGATATTCCAACAGGATGACGGGACTTTTGTAGACCTTGGTGGAATCCCACACGGTGTTGATGGGAGGCACCGTAGCCTTGCGGGCTACCGCAGCACGCGAGAAAGCCTCCGTCTCGCTCAGACGGCTGAGCGACGAAATGTGTCTGCTCTCATCGGCCGACCGCAGCACCTGCTCATGGGCCATGATGCCCGACGACCGCACGCTGAAGCCTAAGACGTCGGCATAGCAGAACATGTCCTTCTCTTCGTCTACCACCACGGGCACTCCGTCGCGGGTGACGTAATAATTGAACCACTCGTCGCCCCTTTGCTCCAACAGGATGGTGGTGCCGTCGGGTTGCTCATATTCAAACCATCCCCTTCTGACCCTGGAGGCCAGGCTGGTGCTTGCCGCCAAGGTCAGTAGGGAAAGTATCAGGAACTTCAGTTTCACTTTGTTGCTATTCACTTGCTTTTCTATTTCTTACAGGGCGTCCACGGCTTCAGCTGCTTGAAGAAGTCGTTGCCCTTGTCGTCTACGAGGATAAAGGCGGGGAAGTCCTCTACGTCAATCTTCCAGATGGCCTCCATGCCCAGTTCGGGATATTCCACACACTCGATGCTCTTGATGCTCGACTGGCTCAGCACGGCAGCCACACCGCCGATGGTGCCCAGATAGAAGCCGCCATGCTTCTGGCAGGCCTGCGTCACCACGTCTGAGCGGTTGCCCTTGGCAATCATCACGAGCGAAGCGCCGTTGTCCTGGAACTCGTCCACGTAGGGGTCCATGCGGTTGGCCGTTGTCGGGCCCATCGAGCCACAGGGATAGCCCTCCGGTGTCTTGGCCGGTCCGGCATAGAGCACGGGATATTTCTTGAAGTATTCGGGCATGCCTTCGCCTGCATCCAGGCGGGCCTTCAGCTTGGCGTGGGCAATGTCGCGAGCCACGATGATAGTGCCACGCAGGTTCACCCTCGTGGAGACGGGGTACTTCGACAGCTCCTTGCGCACGGCGTCGATACCCTCGTTCAGGTCGATGGTGATGGTGTTCTGTCCCTCGCCTGCCTTGGCATACTCAGCGGGAATCAGCTCCGAGGGGTTCGAGTCCATCTTCTCGAGCCAGATACCGTCGGCATTGATCTTTGCCTTGATATTACGGTCGGCCGAGCACGAAACACCCATGCCGATGGGGCACGAAGCGCCGTGGCGGGGCAGGCGGATGACGCGGATGTCGTGAGCCAGATACTTACCGCCAAACTGTGCGCCGAGACCGATGCGGTGTGCCTCGTCGAGAAGCTTCTGTTCCAGGTCGACGTCGCGGAAGGCGCGGCCCGTCTCGTCGCCCGTCGTGGGCAGCGAGTCGTAGTACTTGATAGAGGCGAGCTTCACCGTCAGCAGGTTCT
>JAEEGL015827751.1_pt1 | contig 37392 bp, 15 predicted proteins | sample 9134231 | NCBI WGS metagenome assembly JAEEGL01 (sample SAMN16246548, study PRJNA631951) | gut metagenome | biome: gut microbiome; feature: rumen; material: fiber-attached | host: Bos | place: Iran: Karaj | collected 2018-10 | reverse complement strand
ATTTGACTGAAAACCTGAATGCACCTAGCTGCCAGTCATCCGCAGCAATGATGTGGATGACTGGTTTTCCCTGCCGCAAAAACTGCTTTTGCGGCAGGGAAAACCAGTTGCAGTATACGGACAGAATTGATTTACGCAAAGGAGCAAGGGATGAAAAAGAGATTTCGTTTTCTGCACCGTGAGGACGGAGCGGAGCTCATAGAGGCAGCGCTGATTTACCCGCTTGTGCTGCTTGTACTCGGCGGTCTGATTTATATGGGCCTGTTTATTTTGCAGTATATTACTGTCGGCGCATATGCGCAGAAGGTTGCATTGCTGGCTGCCAGAGAGGTTGCCTATCCGGGTTATATCAAGCTGATTTCTGCGGATTCGCTGACAACCTCGGCAGTTGAACTTCAGCTGAATGATTATACGAAGGCTGCATCCAGTGATACGAATAATGCAAACGGTATGGTTATTTCTTTTCCGACAGCCGCTTATGCGGTAAATGCGCGGGCATACCGGTATTGGCAGTCTGATCCGCTTCAGCCGAATTTCAAGGCGAAAAACACCAACATTCAGAGCAGAAAGTATGATTCCGCTTCGCTGCTGGAGAAAATACTCAGAGATATGGTTCAGAAGAACGGAATGCTTCTTGGCAAGCAGGCGCCTGAGGTACATGTTACCTGCCAGAATTATATTATTGCACAGTATGTGACCGTAACGATTGATCAGGATCTGATGAATAATCAGCTGCTGCGTGCACTCGGAGTAGAGCAGCCTTCTGTTCATGTCAGTGCTGTGGCAGCTGCAAATGATACGGATGAATTCGTCCGGAATACTGATTTTGTTTGCGATGCACTTGAAATGATTGCAAAGAAGCTGCATATCAATGTAGATGATATCCGTGACAAGGTTGACAGTGTAAAGGAAAAACTTGGGTTGAACTGACGAAAGGGGCAGAAGTAAAATGTGCATGAGTAGGCGTGCGAGAGGTTCGGTATCAGTATTGCTTTGTCTGATTCTCCTCCCGATGATTACATATTCGACAATGATTCTTGATGCATCGCGTCTTCAGACGGTTCGTTCCAATATTGCCGGAGCGGGTGATCTGACGCTCAATGCAATCATGTCGGATTATAATGTCGCACTCGAGGAAATGTATGGTCTTTTTGCGAATACGACGTTAATGGATGCAGAAAACCCTGAGGAGAAGAATGAAAAAATCGCGCTTGCGCTGCAAACATATTTTCAGCAGACGATTGAGGGTCGGTTTCTTCCGGAAGTCGGCAGAGACGGTGAGTTCGTCCAGAATACAATCAACAGTCTCGTTGACAAGGGCATGCGTGCAACCAACAGAGCCGATGAAGAGGACCTGACAGATTTTTTGAAGGTTCAGCTGGAGAATTTTACTGCTGATCCTGTATCCGGTTCGGCGCTTGCCAATCCGAATACGCTGAAGCGTCAGATCATTGAATACATGAAGTATCGCGGACCGATTTCTGTTGCCAGCACGCTGCTTGGCAAGATTGATTATCTGAAGGATTCCGGTAAGCAGGCAGATGCATGTGACAATAAGATCGAATATACGAAAAAACTCGGCGAGCTTCAGGATCCGTGCCTTGCTGCGTATGAGGCGATTGAATCAGAATACAATATGGGTGCTATGCTGATCAATGAGCTGGTCGGTGAAGGCATTGCCAATCATTCGGATAAAATTCAGGAGCTGCTGAGAGACAGCCAGAAGCAGTATGAAATGGCGACGGCATTCTACCTCATGGATATGCAGTCTCCGTTTAATAATACCGATCAGGGAAAAGGCAATTTCTATGACTATGCATCACTGCGTGCTCAGAAAATCAGTGAAGAACTTGGCAGTAATAATATTGCAGAAAAAAATATTAAGAAGGATGAAGAAGGAAAAGACAGTTTCACATATGACTCGGATTTTAATAATAAGCCCGGCGAAGGTGAGGGCAACGATGTCGATACCAGAATCCGAAAGCATATTGATGCAATGAACAAAATCGTTGAGGAGATAGAAAAACATTCTTCTTACGGCGTTAAAGACAGTGTGCATGATACTACAAACAAGAAATTAGATACGCCTTTTGATAGTATTATTTCAAATATCACGCAGCCTGGCAGAGCGATTGACGATAATGACGGTTCAGGAGCAGAGCTAGAAGGTTTTTCTGCGAATGGCGGAGCTCAGGTGACAGCGATTGACTATGACGGTCATGAGTCGGATCATCCGTATTTGTGTAATATTGAAAGCAATGATTCGCGGCTGCGCAAATTCTTTAAGGATTTACCGGATGTGAAGTATACCGCTGAGGGCGATTTTATCACTCAGCTGACAAGAGCCAAGGAGATTTATCAGATTCAGCAGGATCTGGATGATAAAAATAAATATAAGAAAGACATCACTGAATATGCCTATACTCATAATCGCATTCAGGCGTTGTATAAACGTATGGATGATATCTGGGGTGAATTGGAAAAAGATGTAATTGAAGGCTTTAAAGAGAGTGTGAAAGAAGACGAGCAAAAGCTTGCTGATGCAAAGGCACATAATGCGTTTGAGCAGCGCAAGGTAGATGAGTGTGCCAGACTTCACGCTGCTTGGGAGTCGGTTACTGAGGAGGAATGGGGCGATGAGTTCTATGATGCCTATGTGGATTATGATGCTTTACCGGATTGGGGTAAAACTTATGTAGATAATTTTAATAAGTGGTGGGATGGAGATCCGTCTGTTCCGGATAAACCCACTTTGAGTACCGCAGATACGGAGCCGAAGTATACTCCGGATTTTCAACCCGAGATACCGATTCACTATTACACAAGATGGAATACTTACTGCAGCGGTATCTCTGGTTTGGATGATATTGATATGCATCATACTGCATTGAAGCAGATTCTGGATCAAATGGAGCATTACGGCGGCTGTGCCAATGCATTTATTGCTGAGGCTGCACACCACAATAAGGACTACTTCCTGAAATACGCCGAATACTATAATGAAAGCGGCTACAGCGGAGTTGCCGGTGTTGTAATTACACTGAAAATGATGCAGGAAGGTCTGAAAGAAGCATATTCGCAGCTTGAAAAAATCATTGAAATCATTACAACGGACAAGGGTGACGACAAGTGTCTGGAAACCAGAAAAAAAGAATGGCATGATTCCATTGTCGGAAACAGCTCAACCGGACAGCAGGGCGTGAACTCTGATTCGACGAAGGCAGCAATGCTCAGCGATTATAATACGCTTGCGGATCAGTTTGACAAAAAAGAGGTTGAGTCACTGAAAAAGATCATCGGCGGAGACGACGGCAGCGGCGGATTGATCAAACAGGTTACTGACATGATGAGTGACATGACGGGAATCATGTATCTCAAGCAGTCTCTGTTCAAATATACATCTGCTGCGAAGGCTTTTGCAGATCAGGCCAGACAAGAGCTTGAGGACAAAATGGAAGGAAAATGCAAAGATTTCTTTAATCCTGCCAAGAGTCCGATCATTCAGGCTTTGAATGAAAAAGCATGGCAAAAGATTCTCGGCGATGAGCTTCTGCCGCAGTACCCCAATTATGAGGATGATAAGGCGTTTGATGCATCTGAGAATGCAAATGTCAAGATTTCTCTGAAAGATTCTGACGGCAACTATGTCTTTAAGATTGCACAGAAGCTGGTGAAGGAGAACTTTGATGCGACCAGTCTTTATAAGAAGAATACCACGGATTATAAGGATGAAATCAGTCATTTCCGTGTTCTGGACGGTATCAAGGATGATGTCGGCTGTGCTTACACAAAAGCGGATAAAGATGCAGTCAATCTGACCAATCTGAATGATACGAACTCATCTGTGATTGACCAGGAAGAGAAGTTTATGGTTACGCTTTATGCTGAGGCAAAGGCAGCAGAAAAGGCGGAACAGCATGAGGAGGAAAAGAAGACTAAGGATACACCCGAGGAAAACCTGACAGAAGGCGCGAAAAATCAGATTGATGAATCCAAGAAGGAGCCGAAAGATACGAAGAAGGATCTGGCTACTGAAAAATACGGCGAAATCATGTCTGAGATTGAAAAATACTGTGATCAGAACAAAGCCAATCAGCCCGGAACCGCGCCGGATATCGGCAATGCAGACGTAAGCAAGAAGAGTGACGGCGGCGGTCTCAAGAAGGCAAAGAGTCTGCTTGCCGATCTGGCGACGCTCGGCGATATCATTGCGGAGAATGTCTATCTTGAGGAATATTTTACCGAAATGTTCACCTGCCGCACGGATAATCAGGCACTGAATTCGCTGACGAAGGATGCGGATAAGAATGTTCTGCCGGTGATTATGATGAATGGATATCATAATCAGGCTGCACTGAATAAGTCTCCGGATAAGCATCTGCTGAACGAAAATACAGAGTGGTACGGCAAGGAGATCGAGTATCTGCTCTGGGGCAATGAGAAACTGAATACAAACCTTGCATATACGGACGGCATGATCTTTGCAATTCGTTTTGCACTGAATGCGATTTACTGCTTCCTTGCGCCGGATATCCAGAGCTATGCACTGGAGCTCGCAACGGCGATTGCGGGTTGGACCGTTGTCGGTGTTCCGATTGTGCAGGTGTGTATTACAATTCTGATTGCGCTTGCCGAAAGCGGATATGATTTGTATCTGCTTCATGACGGACAGGATGTTCCGATCTACAAGAATCAGATGACGTTTGTCTGTTCTCCGACGCATCTGCTGAAAGAAGTTGCTGAGAAGGTAATTACGGACATTGCCGAAAAAGTAATTACGGAAGCAGTTGCGACAGTCGAAGAAAAGCTGGACGAGAAGATTGATGAGTTTGTAAAAACCGGTGCTGACTGGGCTACTGCCAAGGTTGGAGATTTGTCCGGAAAAATGACAGATGTCGTAAATGAATTCGGAACTCAACAAGTAGATGCAGTGATATCTGCTGTGAAAAAGCAGATTGTGACGCCGGTCTTGAACAAAATCATTCCGCTTGGCAGTCTGGCAGAGCTCAGTGCGCAGTACGGAACGATCAGTACGGATCAGTTGGTTGAAGATGCTGTTGATGATGCAATGGCAATCGTGAAAGACAACATTGAAAACTGTATGGAAGACGGTCTTGCTAAAAGAATATGTCAAAAACTTATGGCAACGCAGTATCAGGCTGTTGTGAATGGTATGAAGGACATCCTGAAAGATTATTTTTCCAAAATTAATCTTCCTGATATTGAAGATTATGATCTGGAAAAAAAGCTGAGAGAGAGTTTGGATGATGCTATTAAGCCGTTAAAATCCACGATCATTGCAGAGGTTGACAAAGCGAAGGAATATCTGACTGAGCAAATCAACGCTCATGCTGAGGATGCTGCTGAAACCATTAAGGGCTTGATGCATGATAAAATGGAAGAAGCCACCGGTAAGCTCTGTGGAAAGATACAGGAAAAAGGAAAAGACATTATCAAGGATATGCCCGAAGGTAAGAATCTTGATACAGATGTCGGTTCGACCATTACACTGAATTACAAGGAATACTGCAAGATCTTTATGCTGCTGTTTGTCAGTGTAAATCAGGATGCTATTCTTCAGCGTGCTGCTGTTCTGATTACCTGCAACATGCGAAATGCCGTTGCGAAGGACGGAAGCGGCAATCTTCAGAAGATCGGACAGGAACAGTTCAAGAATTTCCATATGACGAGAGCATATACGCTGTTTTCTGTCAATTCCCGTGTAAAAATGGGCACGCTTTTCCCGTGGCCGGTGAAGGACATGCTGGATGAAACGAATCCGCAGACCGGATTACAGCTTGATTTGCAAAGCATCCGAAGTTCGACCATGCAGATAAACTACTGCGGTGTGAACGGCTACTAATGCAGAGAGGATTTATAAGGTATGAAGAAATTTGTTTCAGTATTTGTCTTGGCAACAGTATTATTGACAGGATGCGGGAATGCTGCTGGTACTGCTGTGGGCACTGCGGAGAGCAGTGCTCCTGCATCCGAGACAGCCAAACAATCAGAGGATCCAAAAGAAGACAAAGCGTCCTCCGAGCAGGAGTTCCATGATTGGTGGGGCATCGAGATGCCGGTTCCGCAGGGAATGGAGTTATCTGAAAGATTATTGAAATCAGATATGTATTGCTGGATCGGTGGTACAGAGAGTGATCCGGTGTATTATGCAATGGAATTCAGCTATGAAGACGAATACCTCGATGAATCAAAGGGACATACGCTTGCAGATTTGCCGGAAGCGTTGCTTTGGGTGACAGATGATTTTCTGTATCGTGTGTGTGACGGTAATACAAACAAGGATTTTTCTAAAGTTGCAGTGGATTCCAGCACCGAAGAGCAGTTTTTAGGATTTCCGGCGCTTTGTCAGACAGGTACATTCACGACGTATGAGGATGCAAAGATCCATTATAAGGCGTATTATGCCTACTTGGATTATCCGAGAAATAACAGCAAGCATGTACCGTCTGTCTGGTTTGCATTTACGCAATCCGATGACAAGGATGCACTGAAACTGATGAATGAAGCAGCCGATGCACCGCTGACACAAGCACGGCTGCGTGCAGCAGAGTAACAATTTCACGAGGTGAAAAGAATGAACCGGAAAAAGAGAAGGGAAGCCGGCGCGTTTGCAATCGAGACGGCAATCAGTCTGACATTTTTTATGCTTGCAATTCTCGCGCTTATGATGGGTTCGATGCTGATTCGGGCACAGGCTTCTATGCAGTATGCCCTGAATCAGACTGCGAAGGAAATCTCCGGATACTTTTATCTGTTGGATAAATTCGGGATTGCATCAGCGCTTTCCGAGAATACAACAGACAGTGCGGATGCAGATCTTCAGGAACTGAATTCATCTATTACGCATATTATTTCTTTTGCCGGCGATTTCAAGGACGATGCACAGGTTGTTAACAGTGAGCTGAAAGAAGCCGCAGACAATGCGATTTCCGGAAACCTGACGAAAGAGGAAATAGAAGAGCTTAAAAACATCACAGCAGACGAAAAAGATAAGATCGAACAGGCAGTGAATACTGTAAAAGATGATCTTGACAAGTTAAAGAATAAAGACAAAAAAGTCATGTTCAGAGCGGTTTTGCAGGTGTTCAGCCGTGCATGTATCAATACGGCTTTTTCCAAGTATGTGACACCGCTTGTCTGTGATGCACTGATGCCGAAATATCTGACAAACGGTGATTTGGAGGCGTATTACAAGAACATCGGTATTGACCCTACGAGTATTACCTTCCAGGGATCACATATGCTCGGCGACGGCAGATCCATTTCTCTCGTGTGCGAATATCAGGTTGATGCAAGTAAGCTGACACTCGGTTTTTACAAGAAGAAGCTGACATTCCGTCATGTTGCCTCTACTTCTGCATGGATTCGTAAGAATGATTCCGGCAGCTTGCAGGATCTCGAAACGATCGGTTGGTATTTCGATAAGGGATATCAGCTGGAACGCGAAAAGGAACTTGAGCTGCTGAATAAGCAGAAGGAGGAAGAGAAGGAAAAGCAGGCTTCAGAAGCGTCTTCTCTTGCAGAGGCACTTTCGACAACGACAACAACAACTGAGGATACGGACGATTCAACGACAACGACGACAACAACGACAACTAAGGACGATACAACGACAACAACCACAACGACGGGTCCGGACGATGAAGACAAGGCAACCACTACCACAACAACGACAACAGCTATTAGTGCCAAGGATCAGGCAAAGATTGACAAGTTCATCAAGGATTATCCGGAAGGCAAAGAGCTGTATGAGAAGTACGGCATGGCCGTGATTGATGCGGTCAACGGCTGTCAGTACCCGAAGAAGGCAATTCAGGTCATGATGGCTGCCAAGAACGGTAATCCGGAGTACGGCGAGGAAGCGATTACTGCGCTGAAGAAAGCAAAAGACAAAGCAGCGACAGCACTTGCGAATATTCCTTCCAAGGATTGTGCATCACTGATTGCAAAGTACGGTGGAGATGCAGCCAGCCTATTCTCTAAGAAGAACGGTGCGGAAGTGCTTGCATTTGTCAAAACGCTTAATCCTGATGATGATACACAAAGATGGGCAATTTTGGCAATCAATGGTGCTGCCGACTCCTCGACAGTAATGGAAGCAATTAAAAACCTTCCGACTAAAGATTGTGCACATATGCTCTATAATTACCCAAGCGCTGCAAATCTTATTATAGATCATGGTCAGGAAGCACTTACTGTAATTCGCAAGGGCGAAGATGCGCATAATGCCCAAGGAGTTATTGATTTACTGAATTCCAAGGGAAAGGATCCCAGCAGATACAAAGATATCATGGCTGCTTTGGATAAGGTAACGCCGTCTCCGAGATGTACAAGTTTGATGAAATCCTATCCGGATGAAACGATATTGATTGCACTAGATGAAAATTATGGTGATGAGGCAATTAATGCGGTAGCTTCGTTGAATGCAGATCAGAAAAATGCAATGACTGCTTTGATTAATGCCACAAATCCGATAGATAGGACAGAGTATCTCAGGGATATTAAGCAACTTGGTTCATGGAAGTATCAACCGACATTTTCTGTATTTGAAGAGCACAGAACAGTTTTCAAAAACAAAAAGTATTATGATCAGGATACGGGTTCGGTTCAGTGGCCGGACGATGACGGATTTGTTTCTTCGACGAAGACAGAAGTGACACTATCTCCGGGCACCCTTATGGACAGATACGGCAAAGATACTGGTAATTTCACCTCCCCGTATTCGAGGGAAGATCCAATTACGTATACCCAGCGTTCATTAAGACCTGGTACAGAATATGAACCATATGTGATTTATGAGATTGTTGAGCCAATCCAAGTAACAGAAGGTGAGATTGCACCATGGTTTGATGAAACTGGCGGAGGAAGACAGTATAAATTTACGGAGAAGCTCGAAACATTATTAAAGGAAGGAAAAATCAAAAAAATATCCATTACAGAATATGGACAACATACGGAGTGGTTGGAGGGTGATCAGGCACTTAACAAAAAGAAAAACTGATGGTAAGAAAGGTCACACATAAAATAGTAGCTTTGATTTGATTATATCGTCATAATTGTAGTAATCATGAGCGGAGTGATACTAAATGAAGGTTGAGAAATATAATCTTCTAACCGAAAATAATCTAAAGTTTCCAAAGTATAAGCCGAATCTGAAGTATCTTGTATTTGGACAAGCTATGTAGTTCTGGGCGACAATATTTGAAAATACTGTACAGAATCACTGGAAATACCGTTACTGATTACCAAAGACACCTCCGCGTTTCAGACAATCCTCAGGTCAGAGAATTATATAATGAGCTTGACAAATGCTGCTCAAACCTGTATAATGCTTATATGACTGAGGTGCGATAAGCCTGACATCACAGTTGAACAAAAAAATACTTCCGAAAAGGAACTCAAAACAATATGAGATATGTACTATGGACTGTACTGATCCTGACTGCGCCGCTGCTTGCAGCGGCTGCGGTCTGGTACCAAAAAGCATACATCGACAGCGCCAAACCCAAACTAGGTGAGGCGCTGAAGGCGCACAAGAAGATGTTTGCGGTGATTTCGCTGCTGTACATCGGAATGGCTGTTTTTCTGCTGGCGATGCAGGATACCAAGCAGATGCATACGGATATTCTGATTCAGGATCTGCTGCTCTGGGACGGGCTCGTCTGTCTTGCGGTGACGGATTATAAGGTCAAGAAGATTCCGAATGCCGTGACGCTGCTGCTGCTGATCATCCGATGTGTTTTTATGACATGGGGCATTTTGGTAGAACATGATGATCCGAAGAGAATTATTCTGACATCACTGATCGGCTTGCTGTTCGGCGGCGGATTCATTTTCGTTTGTATGATCATATCCAAGGGCGGCATCGGCGCAGGCGATCTGAAGATCTTTGCGGTAATCGGACTGTATTTCGGTCTGACCGGTCTGATTCAGATAATGGTTTATTCGCTGCTGCTTTCCGCAATCTGGGCAATCGGACTGCTGATGACGAAGAAGGCTAAGATGAAATCGACGCTGCCGATGGCACCGTTTATTCTGGTCGGACTGACCGTGTATTATATTTTATTGACAGATCTGGAGATAATGGTATGAAAAGATTATTGCCGCTGATTATTCTGTTGATCATGGCCTTGATGCTGATGGTTTCATGGAGTAATATCGCAGATGCCAAAACAGAAGTGACAGAAAAGTATAAGTCTCTTATGGCAGCGGGTGAACGCTTTGAGGAGAAGAAAATCTATATTGATGCGGTTAAGCAGTATGAAGCTGCATTAAAGCTCAAGCCTGAGTATAGCCTTGCACTTCATGTCGCTTCTCTTTATGATGAGCTGGACGATGAAAAGGGATATCTGAATGCATTGGATACCGCGATATCGTGTGACGCGGGCAATCCGGAGCCTTATATGATGAAGATTGCGCGCTATCAGGAAACCTTCGATAAAACGAATCTTTATAAGACTCTGAATACTACGAAAGCTGTTCTGAAGGACTCTGACCGTGCAACGGAAGATCAGCGCAGATATGTTGACAATGAATTGAAAAAGCTCCTGAGCGAGATCACAGTCTCTGTTTTTCAGTATGACGAACAATTCGGTTTTCACCGTTATGAAGGGAAGGGAGCTTCCTATGCAAAGGTTCGCCATGAAGATAAGTATGGTATTATCGACAGTAAGTTGGGTTCTTATGCATCCGCAAAGTTTGACGATATCAGTCTGGCCGGCGGCGGATTGATTCCGGTTCTGGAGGAAGGAGAATATTATTATATTGATACCGCCGGAAACCGTAAGGTTGTTACAGATGAACCGGCAACGGCAATCGGTGTATTCGGCGCAGGCTATGCTCCGGTACAGATCGACGGCAAATACGGCTATATTGACAGCAAAATGCGGGAATATCATTTTGAATATGAATATGCAGGCTCCTTTGAGTGCGGCATTGCACCGGTCCAGCAGAACGGAAAATGGTTTGTAATCAATAAGCAGTTCCAGCCGGTCGGTCCGAATTTCGATGAAATTCTCATAGACAATTACGGCTTCTGCTCGCCTTACGGTGTCTATTTCGGCAGGAGCGGCAGCAGCTGGGGCATGTATTCTACCGCAGGACAGAAGATTGCGGACGGCTTTGAGGATGTCAGACAGTTTGCCTCCAATCAGCCGGCAGCCATCAAAAAGGGCGGAAAATGGGGATATATTTCGCTCAGCGGTGAGGAGATACTCGCGCCGCAGTTTGAGGATGCAAAATCCTTCTCGATCGGCTATGCACCGGTTCTGAAAAACGGACTCTGGGGCTGCATCAATCAGGAGGGACAAATGCTTGTCGATCCGCAGTTTAAGAATCTGGAACCGTTTAATGAAGAAGGTCTTGCGTTCGGCGAGAATGCCGAAGGTCTTTGCACTGTAGTAATCCGGCAGTATAAATAAGAATTAGGAGGAAGCGCCATGATTCAGTTTACAGTTGTTCAGAAGGGCAGCGCACAGTATCTTGTCTATGATTTGCAGGGTACGAACCGTGCGATAGACGATATCAGCGTCATGATGATCAACAGCAATCAGAAGAAAAACGGCAGCATTGCGAAAATCAGCTTCGACGAACTGAATGGAGAAAAGCAGCGCATTCTGTTTGAGATTACCGGTATGGTCACGCTGACCGAGTATCTGCGCCGCAAAGAGACGCAGGAATCCTTCCGCCAGCTGATCCTCTCGATTGTCTCTGCGATTGACGGTCTTTCGGAGTACATGATCGACACCGATCAGGTGCTGCTGAACACCGATTATGTCTTTATCAACTACGTGACCAGACAGGTGACCTTCATCTGCCTGCCGTTTACGGATAAATCCGATCTGCCGACAACCGATCTCTACGGCTTCTTCCGTCAGGTCTTCACGATCTCGGTGCCGACCGTCGAGCTCCATGCCGGTGAGGTCAGCTATTCCAATATGGTGATGAATGCCATGGGCAATCCGGCGGGCTTCTCGCTCGATAATATCCGCAAGGTGCTCGAGCCGGATCAGATGCCGCATCAGCAGGCGCCGCAGAGCGTTCAGGTCATGACGCAGTCTGCATTTGAGCAGGGATCCGCTGCATCCGCGGCAGGCGATGTGGCTTTTGAGCCGGGTGTCGCCTTCCCGCAGCCGTCTGCCCCGAAGGAGCCGAAGGGCGGCAAGAAGGAAAAGGGCAAGAAGAAGGAAAAGGCGGACGCAGCCGTTCAGCCGGTTCCGATGCCCGATGATGCGGACAAAGAGGATAAGGGTCTCTTTGGCAAGCTCAAGAAGAAGTTTAAGAAGAAGGATGCCGAGGATGAAGTCAGCGGCGGCCTCTCCGATCTTGCAAGCGGCAAGCCGAAGCAGCCTGTTCAGGCTCCTGTGCAGCAGCCGCCTGTTCCGCAGCAGGTACCGGTCCAGCAACCCGTTCAGCCGCCTGTTCCGCAGCAGGCACCGGCTGTCTCGCCGATCCCGCAGAATGCGAATGTCGCACCGAATCATACGATTCTGATTCCGTCCGGCAGCCCTGTACAGCCGCTTTCTCCGCAGGGCATTGCCGCAATGAGCGCCCGTATGGATCAGGCGCAGCAGAATCTGTTTTCTGCGCCGGCACCGAATGCCATTCCGCAGACGCCCGATATGAACAATGTTCTCGGCGGCGGTATGTCCGGTCTGCCTGCCGTCGGTCTGCCGCCTGTGCAGACGCCGCCTCCGGTACAGCTTCCGCCGGACGTCGCGCCGGATTCGGCAGATGAAGCCGATCCCAAGACGGTCGTCATGTTCCCGGACGACGACAAGACCGTTCTGATGCACAAGTCTTATCTGATCCGCAAGCGCGACGGCTCGAAGTTTACGCTTGAGCAGCCGCTGATCCGTGTCGGCAGAAACCGTCCGGATGTCGAGATCAATCTCCGCGGCAACAATCATGTCGGACATATGCATGCAAGCCTGCTTATGGTGGGCGGCAGCTATGCAGTCGTTGATCATGAGTCCGTGAACCATACCTATCTGAATCATCAGCAGCTCGAGCCGCAGAAGCAGTATCCGCTGAAGAACGGCGATGTCCTTGCATTTGCGGATGAAGAATTTGAATTCCAGACCGAAGGATAAAGGAGTCTTACATGATCCAGTATCTTGCAGCGGCAGGGACCGATAACGGTCTGATTGCCCAGCGCAATCAGGACAGCTTCGGCGCAAAGGTGTTCAGCAGCAGCTACGGCAGTATGACTGCTGCGATCATGTGCGACGGCATGGGCGGCTATGACAGCGGCGAGGTTGCCAGCGCAACCGTCGTTGATGCCTTCCAGCGCTGGCTTCTGCGCAGACTGCCTGTCATTGCGGAGACGGAGCCCGACCGGGATACCGTTTTTGAAGAATGGACAGGACTGATCGAGCTCTGCAACCAGAAAATTATCCGCTACGGCGAGCAGCACGGCGTCCGGCTCGGTACGACCGCAGTGCTGTTTCTCGCAACACAGGAGCAGTATATGATCCTGAATGTCGGCGACTGCCGTGTTTATGAGATTCGTGACGCCGTGCAGCAGATCACGCGCGATCAGACGCTGGTCGAGCGGGAATTTCAGGCGGGGCTGCTGACTGCGGAAGAGGTGAAGACCGATCCGCGCGGCCATGTTCTTGCGGAGTGCGTCGGCATTATGCCCGAGGTGCATCCGGATTACTATATCGGCAAGGTGCAGCCGGAGAGCGTCTTTCTGCTTTGCTGTGACGGCTTCCGCCACAAGATCGGCGAGGAGGAAATGCTCGCATATTTTGCACCGGCACATATGCGGACCTGTGAGCAGATGCAGCGGCAGATCCGCAGCCTGATTGACATGAATAAGCAGCAGGGCGAAACCGACAACATCTCTGCGATCACAATTTTAGCCGAGCGGAAGACGGATGACAGCAAATCTTCGCTCAGCGTCATGCAGGAATTCTGCTATACCGACAGCAGTGAGCTTGCGGAATAACGATCGGGAGAGGGAGCCTTTCTGAGCGGCTTCCTCTTCTTTTGAGGCAGTCGGTTGCCGCCGCAGTTGCCGGAAATTATGCATGCGTTTTATCTGGACGAACACGCAGTAAAATGGTATAATTAAACTGTATATTTATGTCCCGTTTTTACGGTTTTAGCTGCGGCTGCGGTGTCCCGATGCACTGCTGCTGTCAATGACAAAGGAGACTGAATATGTATTGCTATTTCTGCATGAAAGAAACCGTTGAGCAGAACGGTGTCTGCCTTAGCTGCGGCAGAACCTTCGCAAGAGACACCGACCGGAATCATCTGCTGCCGGGCACGATGCTCAAGGGTAAATATATGGTCGGCAATGTGCTGGGGCAGGGCGGCTTCGGCATTACTTATGCCGGCAGAGACACGACGCTGGATATCCGCATTGCGATCAAGGAGTATTATCCGACCGGACATGCCAGCCGCGACTGCCTCTCGACAAACGATGTGACACTGCTGTCCGGACCGAATGAAGCCTATTTCGCAAACGGCAAGGAGCGCTTCCTCACGGAGGCAAAGGCGCTCGCAAAATTCAACCGTTCCGGCAATATTGTCCATGCGAGAGATTTCTTCGAGCTGAACAATACCGCATACATCATCATGGATTTCGTCGAGGGCAAGGACCTCCGGCATTTCCTGCGCGAGAACGGCAAGGTCGAGCCGCAGAAGCTGGTAGACTGGTTTATGCCGATCCTCAATGTGCTCGGCAAGGTGCATGCAGAGGGACTGATTCACCGCGACATCAGTCCGGATAATATCATCGTCGAAAACGGCGAGCTGATACTGATTGACTTCGGTGCTGCGCGCGACGTCGAAGCGACAAAGAGCCTTTCGGTCATGCTCAAGCCCGGCTATGCGCCCGGCGAGCAGTATACCTCCGACCGCTCCCAGCAGGGACCGTGGACGGATATTTACGCCGTCTGCGCGACGATGTACGAGTGCATCACCGGCGTTACGCCGCAGGAATCGAGCAGCCGTCTGTTTGAGGATCATCTCCAGAAGCCCTCGCAGCTCGGCATTACAATTCCGCCGCATATCGAAGCCGCGCTCATGCACGGCATGGCGAATAAATACAAGGACCGTCCGCAGAATATGCAGCAGCTCATTGCAGAGCTGAGCGGCGCAATCGCGCCGGCATTCGATCCGGACCCCAAGACTGTGCTCATGGACGATCCGAAGACGGTGCTCATGACGCAGCCCGGCGATATGCAGGTGACAGGCGTCGAGATCGGTCATCTGACAACGGGCGTCCCTGCCCAGACCGGCGAACTGACCAAGGCAATGGCAGCCGCACCGGAGCGTGCAGGCAAGAAGAAGTTTATTGCCGCTGTTGCCGTGATCTGTGCGCTGCTGGTGCTCGGCGGTGTCGGCGCATCGGCGGTGCTGAACCGTGCAAAGACGAGTCCTTCCGCGGAAAACTCCACCGAGACCACGACCACAATGACCGTTACCGAGGCGACCTCCGAAGACTCCGCCTATGAAAGCACCGAAGGCATGATCGGTACGGATACGAAGCCGGAAACGACCTTGCTCGGCGCAGTGACGACCAAATCCAAATCCAAGAAAACCACCGCCGTCACCACGACTACTACGGATGATGACGACGACGATGAAACGACAAGCAAATCCAAGCGGATTAGAACGACACCTGTGGATGAACCGGACGATCCGGATGATCCGGATCCGCAGCCTGCCGTGAATCCGGTGACGCCTGCGAAGACCACGGAAAAGCCCGCGAAGACCACAGAAAAGACAACAGAGAAAACCACAACGAAAACGACCAAGCCCACAACCAAGCCCACAACGAAGCCGACCACCAAGCCGACGACCAAAACAGAAGCCAAGACCGAACCGCCGACGGAGCCTCCGGTTGTGACGGATCCGCCGCGTGAGCGTCAGGATCTCAATTATGTTGATCTGACGGACGGCGGCGTCCGCATCTGCGGCTTCAATCAGCGGAAAAAGAATCTGGAGATTCCGGCAACGCTCAACGGCAGACCGGTCACGGAGATCGAAGAGTACGCATTCCAGGATGAGACGATTATCGAATCGGTCAGCCTGCCGGATTCGCTCACGAGCATCGGCGCAAATGCCTTCGACGGCTGCTCGAAGCTGCGTGAGCTCACGCTGCCGGACAGTGTCGAGCACATCGGTGACTATGCATTTGCTGACTGCGGCATCGAAAAGCTCAAGCTCTCGAACGGCATGCAGGATATCAATATGTATGCATTTTATCGGAATGAGAAGCTGAAAAAGGTTGTGATTCCGGGCAGCGTCAAAGTGATCGGCGATTATGCCTTCTGCCAGTGCACGGCGCTGGAAAAGGTCTGCATCCCGATGAGCGTGGACAAAATCGGTACGCAGAGCTTCAACGGTTTTCCGCCGATTGAATGCGATGTGTATTTCAGCGGCTCGCAGCCGGACTGGGATGAGAAGGACTATGCATCCTCTGCATTCTATACCTCGACACCGAAAACGCAGATTCCCGAGTATCTGTTTGAGACAGTATAAGACATGAAAGGTTCACTTCTATGCCAATCTTGAAAAAAATCGCAGCTGCTGCACTTTGTGCAGGTATGCTGTTTTCGCAGATCACCTGTTATCCGGCTGATATCTTTGTATCAGCCGGATATCTCAGTACAGATGACGCCGAATGCACAGGAACGCTTTCAGACGGCGTGCTGACGGTGACCGGTTCCGTCGTTGACGCAGCTTCTATGAAGCAATTTGCGGATGAGACCGCACAGATCATCCTGACCGATTCCGTCGAAACGATCGGAAAAGCTGCGTTTTCAAATTTCAAAGAGCTCAGGACTGTTGAGATGACGGAGCATGTAAAGCGCATCGAAACCGGCGCTTTTCAGGCGTGTACGAATCTGATGAAGATTGATCTGCGCAATGTTGAAACGATTGGGGAATCCGCATTTGCAGGATGCATCCGTTTATTGGATGTTACGCTGTCGGACAGTCTGACAGAAATCGGAGAGGCGGCGTTTTGCGGCTGCGAGGGTGCGCGCGTGCTGGAGATCTCGAGCGAAATCACGAAAATTCAACCGGATACATTCAGACATTGTGTCGGACTGCGCGATGTGTATTTGCCGGACAGCGTGAAAGAAATCGGAGACCATGCATTTGATGACTGTAATGCAGCAGAAAGAGTATTCATCCTCAATCCGGAATGCATCATCGGGGAGGATGCGCTCCCGAAAAATGCAGTGATTTATGCGCCGGCAAAATCCAAAGCGCATGACTATGCAAATGCGAACGGGCTGAACTTCTCTGCGCTGGATGCGGCGGAGGAGCTCCCGGCAGAGACGAATCCCGGTACACGTCCTCCGGAAACGACGACCGCCGTGCAGACTACGACGAAAAAGCCTGTGCAGACGACAACTGCGATACAGACCACGACGAAACAGCCTGTGCAGACGACAACCGCCGTGCAGACTACGACGAAAAAGCCTGCGCAGACGACAACTGCGATACAGACCACGACGAAACAGCCTGTGCAGACGACAACCGCCGTGCAGACTACGACGAAAAAGCCTGCGCAGACGACAACTGCGGTGCAGACCACGACGAAACAGTCCGTGCAGACCACAACCGCCGTACAGACGACAACGACAGCGAAACCGGTACAGCTGACCGTCGAGAAGGTCACGGCGTTTCCGGGCGATCAGAATGTCGCAATCCGGCTGATCGGCAAAAACACAGCGTCGGTCAAGTCCGGCGGGATTCAGATTCGCCATGCGGAGGAGCTTCTGCCGGTGTATTCCGACGAGGAAGACGGCAATGTGAAATCGCTTTATACCACATCCCGCGGCGCATATGAATCCAGCGAGCTCTATAATCCGAAAAAGCATCTGATTGTGCTGATTCCGACCGGCAGCTTTGATTCCTATACCTTCTATTTTGATATTCCGAAGGGGATTCAGCCCGGTAAATATGCCCTGACCGTGAATGTGGACAGTCTCTTTGACAAGCAGCTCTGCGATCTGGAATCCAAGGTGCAGGACGGCTATATCGAGGTGCTTAGCAATGTGCGCGGCGATGCAAACGGCGACGGCTTCGTGACGAAAGAGGATGCCGAGCTGACGCTGCGTGAATATACGCTGCGTTCCGCCAACAAAGACGGCATACTGACGCAGCAGGGCAGGCTCAATGCGGATATTGACGGCGACGGTTTCCCGACCGCGTCCGATGCCTCTGCGATTCTGTATTTTCTCGAAAAAGGTTATTTTCCGAATGAAGAACCGGAGCAGACGACGACCACTACCACCACAACAACTTCGACGACGAAGCCTACGACCACTACCACCACAACGACTTCGACAACGAAGCCGACGACGACCACCACAACAACGACTTCGACAACGAAGCCGACGACGACCACCACAACAACGACTTCGACAACGAAGCCTACGACCACTACCACCACAACGACTTCGACGACGAAGCCGACGACAACCACCACCACAACGACTTCGACAACGAAGCCGACGACGACCACCACGACAACGACTTCGACAACGAAGCCGACGACAACAACTACTACAACGACTTCGACAACGAAGCCGACCACAACCACCACAACGACAATGGTCATGCCCAAGCCGCAGATCAAGGAGGTTTATCCGCTGACGCTGCATCCGACCGAATCGCGTTCGTTCGAGCCGATTGATGCGGTGCAGATTCGGAATGTGCAGGTTTCGGATAATTCCGTGGCGATGACCGCGCTCTCCGCTGACAAGCGGAAGCTGACGATTCTTGCCATGACCTCGGGCAGCTGTGAGATCACTGTCACGCTGACGAGCGGCGATGTGTATATGTATCAGGTGACGGTCATCGGCAGCGGTCTGACCAATCTGACCACCACCACTACAACCACAACGACGACCACCACCGTGACAACCGTCACGCAGCCGGCGACCGAACCGGTCACGACAACAACAACTGCCGTGACAGGGACGCCGTTCCGGCGCGGCATGGATGACTGGGGCTTTATCAACAGCCGCAAGACGCTCGGCGTGAAGAATCAGGAAGGCTACTACCTCTACCGCATGGACGAAGCGGACAGAGATGCGCTGCTCGGAAAGCTCACAAACTCCGAGGCTGCGCGTATCCGCGAGGAGCTTGCAAAACGCAACAGCGGCTCCTGCTACGGCATGGCGGCAACCGCGCTTTTGCAGTATCACGGACTGTTCCGTGCAGGCGACCTTGTTCCGGGTACGGACTGCCTTGCGGAGATCACGACCGCGAACCTCAATGACCGCGTCTGCTCCGTCATCAATTATTATCAGATGCTGCAATTCACCAAGGCAATTTCGCAGAAGGTCCGCCGGACCGAGCAGATTTCCGATCCCGAGAAATTGCAGGAGCTGATCGACCTGATGGACAGCGGCAAGCCTGCCGTGCTCGGCTATGTCTATGACGGACCTGCCGACGAGCGCCTTGCACATGCTGTTGTCGCTTACGGCATCCGCAGACTGCCCAGCGTATTGCCGCTTACCGATACAGACCGGTTCCGCTATGATACCGAGATTCTGATTTATGACAATATGTCGGAATCCGATTCGATTGCGCACAATATGCTGATCAATACGAAGGACTGGGTCTGGTGTATTCCGAATGCAGAGAATCCGAAGGAATACGGCAAGCTGGCGATCATGAACCGGAGCGCTTACCGCAGCGGCATGATCAATTTCATCTGCGCGGATACGGAGATGCTCAACAGCTACGGCATATTCACCGGCAGCAATTCCGTACCGGAATTTGATTATACCCGTGCCTGCATGACGGTCACGCCGTTCAGGAGCATTGCCCATTTCGGCAGCATTCATCCGCAGAAGGACGGCACCTTCTACGGCGAAGGCGATGAAGGCGATATTGAGCTGACCGCGAGCTTTTTTGCAGACGATGTACCGCCGGAGATCAAGGCGGTCATGGACAGCGATCTCGGTTATTTTGTAGCGCCCGAAACGCCGGATGCGATGCATGTGACGATGGAATACGAAATCTGCCTGCTGCATGCAGATGCGGATGAGGCATCGAAGGTCAGTGTCGCGCCGGACGGCAGCATCGAATGTGCCAAATCCAAGGGCAGCTACCTGCTCTCCATGGTGCTTGATGAGGGACACCATGCAACCGACTGGCATACGATCCGTGTCTCCGGCACGGACGGCGGAACCGTCCGTCTGAAATCCGCGCCCGAAAAGAAGGGCTGGATTTTACAGGGCGGCAGCCTGACGGATGTGACCGTGACGGCGGAGGGGCTTTCCTCCGAAGCTGCGGTGCGGTTTGCATCATACTATGATAAAGTGCTGATTTATCAGTATGACGAAAAGACAATCGGTATTGCCGTCGATGCAGACGGTGACAATACTTACGAAACCACAATCGCCAAGACCGGTGATCTGTTTGCATACCGGCAGGGCGATACCGACGGAAACGGCGTGATTGACGTCTCGGATGCGCAGCTGACGCTGACGGCATACAGCGAGACACTCGCCGGCAATCAGAATCCTTTGGACATGACACAGCAGAAGGCTGCGGATGTGGACGGAAACAGCGAGGTAAACGTGGAGGATGCACAGTACATCCTGAACTATTATCTCCTGAATCAGGTCAGCAGCATCCCGACGCTGTGGAAGAATATCATCAAAAACTGAAAGAGTAGAGAGGAATGAGTCAAAGATGAAACAGACGAAACGCTTGATCTCCTGCCTTGCTGCCGCGGCACTTGCCTGCAACGGTGCGTTCATCAGTCCGGCATCTGTTCCGGTGAACGCTGCCTCTGCGGAAGCTGTATCTGCTGCCGCTGCGCCCGCAGCCGTCCGTCCGGATGTCGCAACGCCCAGCGGTTCCTGCGGCGAAAGCCTGTACTGGAGGCTGACCGATGACGGTGTGCTCATCATCAGCGGTACCGGCGACATGGAGGACTACAGTCAGGACGAAAACGGCATCAGCCATAAGATTGAGCCCTGGAACGGCATCGCCAAGCAGATCAAGGAGATCCGCGTCGAAGAGGGCGTGACATCCATTTCCGGTTCTGCGTTTCACGGTTCCGGCTATGAGAATGTCGGCGTTGTTTCCATTGCGGATACTGTTACCAGCATCGGTGATCTCGCATTTACGCAGTGCTACAATCTGGTGGATGTGACGATTCCTTCGTCCGTCAAGCATATCGGCAAAGCTGCCTTTGCAGATACTGCATGGGAGAAGATGCAGCTCGAAAAGAGCCCGCTGGTCATTGTGAACGGCATCGTTCTGAGCAGCGAAAACGGCTATGCAGGTCCGATTCCGGAGGGTATTACTGCGATCTCCGGCGAGGCATTTGACGGCTATTCGGGCAGTCATGTGATCATTCCGGAAGGCGTCACGGAGATCGGTTCGGAGGCTTTCTACGGCTGCGAAGCGAAATTTGTCAGCATCCCGTCCACTGTTTCATCCATTGCGGAGGATGCATTCAATGCATGCGATTCGCTGGAGAGCTTTTCTGTCGTCAGCAGCAATAAGTATTACTGTGCCGTGGAAGGCGTCCTGCTGACGAAGGACAAGCAGACGCTCGTGCGGTATCCGATCGGCAGTCCGGCGACTGCCTACAGAGTGCCGGACGGTGTGACAGCGCTTGCAAAGTATGCATTTACCGATGCCAAGCTGAAAAATCTCGTACTGACAGAGAGCCTGAAAACAATCGGGCAGTATGCATTCGGCGACTGCGACAGTCTGACCGCGCTGCGCATTCCGTGCCGCACGGAGGTTCTTCCGACCGATGCGTTCTATTCGGCTTCCGCTCTGACGGAGGTCATCTGCGAGTCCAAGGGCTGCGTGCTGGAAGGTACGACGTACACGGTGCTGAACAAGCTCAAGTTTTACGGCTATTACGGCTCCGCATTTCTGGCGGATATCCAAAAGCGTGAGCTGAACGGCATTGTGATGAATCTCCGCGGCGACGTCAATGTAGACGGCGTTGTGAACGAGGATGACTATGAGCTTCTGAAAGCATATCTTTTAGACAATTCTTCTGTGAGTATCAGCAGCACCGGAAGGACCAATGCCGATGTCAACAAGGACGGCAAGATTACTGACGCCGACCGTGATGATATTGCGGAGTTCCTCACGCTGACCGATCCGAAGACCTTTATTGATGACAGAACGCTGGATATTTCGATCAGCAATCCGGGCACATATGTACCGAGGGATAAAACGAGAGCGGTCGCAAATCAGATTTATGTCTATCCGGGTCAGAAGAATGTGGCATTTCCGGTTGATTATTCGTTCCTCAAGAATTTCAAAAGTGCAAACTTGAATCTCACCGCGGATCCGATGCTCGTGCCTGTAGTGAACGAAAAGGGTCAGATCAATGTGAAGCACTATCACACGGATACGACGGACATCACGAACGATTACCCTGCGGTCTCGCAGACTGCGGAAGGCGAGCCCTATTTCATTAACTATGATGTGAACAGCATGTACCGGAAATCGGAATTTCTGTTTGATATTCCGGCGGATGCGCAGCCGGGTACCTATCCGGTGACGGTTGACATCAAGCAGTCGAGCTATACCACCCAGGGCGTTTATATGACGGAGGAGGAAAGCGGCTGCATCACGGTGCTGGAACCGCCGACCTTTATCGGTGAAAATATCTCTGTGGCGACGGGTCAGAAGCATGTGCCGTTCACTGTCACGAAGACGAACAGCGGCGGTGTGAGCGATATGACGTTCCTCATTTATCTGCCGGAGGGCATCCGCGCTTCGGTCGATGAGGACGGCAATGCATATGCAGACCTGTATTCTGTCACCGGCGACTGCACACGGATCACCGGCGATTATGCCGACGACATGAAGAATCCGACCGCGCTGTATAATGACACCACAAAGACCTTCCGCCTGAAAGCAAATGCAAAATTCCAGAAGATGACCTTCTATCTGGATGTACCGGAAGGGGTCAGCACAGGCACATGGGGTCTTGATCTGGACAAGGAGACATTCAAGGACGGCGACGGCAATCTGCTGAACGGCAATCTGACCGACGGCAAAGTGACCGTCAAAAAGCCGCGCGCGCTGACCGAATCCACAATCACAATCGGCAAGCCGGTGCACGGCGATCAGACCAGAACTGCATGGTTCGGCGGCTATACAATCAATCTCGGCGACAAGCCGTTCCGTGATATCATTGTCACGCTGACGGCAACCAAGGATACGGTTCTCTTCTTCAATTTCGGTATCAGCGTCGAGCAGGACGGCGGCGTATGGGCGCAGCTTTCCGGCAGAACGAAGTTCCTGCTTCCCAGCAATATGAAGGGCTACCGGAACAATCAGATTGCGCTGCGCAAGAATCAGAAAACCGAAATCCATATGGATGTATCCAAGCTGGCGCTGAATTACAACAGCGTACTGGACGGCAATCCCGGCACATACGAATTGAAGCTGGTCGGTATTGAGGATGATGTCATTACCATCAATTCGATTACCGCAAGCAGCGATGTGCATAAGAATGAGACATTCCCGAACTACCGGATTTACAACGGTCACCGCTATGAGTTCTTCGACAATGCCCTTTCGTGGGAGGATGCGGAGGCAGCCTGCATCAAGCTCGGCGGTCATCTGGTCTCGATTACCTCGCAGGCAGAGAATAATATCGTTTATGAGATGCTTTATAACGGCAGCAGCGCGCAGACCGTTTACTGGATCGGCGCTTCGGATGCCGCAGAAGAGGGAAAATGGAAGTGGACCGATAACGAGACCTTCGAGTACGAAAACTGGAAGGACGATGAGCCGGATAATGATACCGCGAATGACGAAAACGGTGAAGACTATGCCGTGATTTCGTCTGACCGCGATTTGGCCGGATCAAGCAAATGGAGCGATTTCAGCACGGCATCCCTGAGCAAGAAGGGATGGAAGTCCGGTTATATCTGCGAATGGAATACGCCGGTTGCAGAGTACGGCAACTGCGGCAAGCCTGAGAGCGGCGATGCTCCGGACGATTCGCTGATGTGGTTCCTGAAGGAGGGCGGCGATCTGGTCTTCCGGGGCGACGGTCAGCTTCACACGAATAATTCGATTCCGCGTTATTCTGTCAGACGCATCCTTCTGCCGAGTCATCTGACGGAGATTCCGACCTCTGCACTGAACGGCTGCGCAAATCTGGTTGTTGCAAATGTCCGTGAGAAGGTCGAAAAGATTGACAGCAATGCATTTACGCTTTGCGGTCCGGGTCAGATTCGCATCTGCAATGAAAAAGCAGAATTCGAGGGCGACACAATTTTCGACGAGTCTGCAACGCTGATCGGCTTCCCGGGTTCCACCACAGAGAAATACGCAAAGGATCATGACCTGAAATTCCAGGTGCTCGGCGACGCAAATCTTGACGGCAAGCTGACGAAGGAGGACGCAGAGCAGATCATGTCGGTTTGCAGTGCTGCTGCAACCGGCGGTGAGCTTCCGCTGAGCGGTCAGGCGCTGAATAACTGCGATGTGGACGGCGACGGCAAGTATACTTCGGTTGACGCTTCTGCCGTATTGCATTTTATCTCGACACATCCGGAGCTCTATACCACCACGACGACCACCACGACGACCACGACCACGACGACGACCACGACGACGACCACCACCACCACCACGACAACAACTACCACCACAACAACTACTACAACGACGACCACAACCACAACAACCACGACGACAACAACTACGACCACAACCACCACTACTACTACAACGACTACGACCACTACCACACCTGCTGATATCGTAACCGAGGATCAGACCACGACTACGGTCAAGATCGAGTATGCGCTGAATGTTGAGACGACGCCAGTATTCTTCCATGCGGAGGATACAGCGCCGCTCGTCGAAAGCGATGATTTTGAAAAAATCTTTATGCCGACGGTTGTGATCAAACGCACCGTGATTACGCCGGACGGTCCGCTGGAACCGGAGACCGAGACACGCGATTTCTCGACGCTTGCACATTTCTCCGATGCCACGCTGACGCCTGCTGCACTCTGGGAACAGAGCGGAAAGGTTGTCAATATGCTGCAATTTACGCTGTATGCAAGTGAAGTTGAAAAGATCGGACGAGTCGATCCTTCGCTGAAACTTGCGAAGGAACAGCTCTTCGGCAGCAAGACCGCACTCAATTTTGAGGTTCCCGTTCTGGTTGCACCGCGCGGCGATATTACGCTCGACGGCAAGGTCAGTGCAATAGATGCGCAGAAGATTCTGCTGCTGTTTACCGAAGGCGAGGTAGCCGGAAATGAGGTCAGCTATCACGAGACATATCCCGATGCAGCGAAGACTGCCGGCGATGTGGACGGCGACGGCGAGACCAATATCAAGGACGCACAGTTCATTCTGGAATACTATGCAAGAGTGCTGGCAAAGTATGAAGATATTAAATGGGACGATATCATAAAGCCCGTCGAAAAGGCTTGAAAGGAGTAATCATAACATGAAGTTACTGAGTAAACTGACCGCACTGCTTTGCAGCGGTGCCATGCTTGCGGCAGGTGCGGCAGAACCGTTCTGTGCGTTTGCTGCGGAGACAGACAAAACTGTCTGCTTCTCCGCAGATCAGATCACGGCTGAGCCCGGTGAGACTGTGCCCTACAGCATCCGGATTACGAAGAATACCGCAGGCTTCTCGGTCGGCGGCTTCCGCTTCACCTTCACCGAGCCGCTCTCGCTCAAGATGAAATCCGTCGAGCGTCCGGCTTACACGGTGACGCTGGATTCCGTGGACAGACTGAGCAAGACTGCGATCAAGTCGCCCGATAAGCAGGAATACGGTTTTGTATGTTGCGGCGGCGAGAATGTCACCGAGACCGGCGAATTCATCACATTTCAGGTGATCGTGCCGGAGGATGCGGCTGCAAAGCGCTATGACGTCGAGATTTTCTGCGACGAGTGCTATACCGCAGCAGGCGAGCCGGTTGCATTCGAGGTTGAAAAGGGCTGGATCGAGGTCAAGCAGCCGATCATCAACAATCCGACCACGACCCCGACCACCACGACCACAACATATTTTGAGGATATCACCACGCTGCCGGACCCGACAACGACGCCGGCATCGACTCCTCCGACCTCTACGACGCCGAACACCACCACAACGACGTATACTTTCCCGGTGTCTGACAAGCCGACCACCACACCCACCACAACTACCACAACATCTACCTCCACTTCTACATCCACGACAACCACCACAACCTCTACTTCCACCTCTACATCCACTACCACAACTTCCACTTCGACCTCTACTTCCACAACCACCACTTCCACCTCGACTTCTACATCCACCACAACGACTTCCACCTCCACCTCTACTTCGACCACAACCACCTCGACATCCACCTCGACCACAACGACCTCGACCTCTACGAGCGATATTGAGTCCGTTGAGACCACAACCACGACCACCGATTACCGTGCGGATGTCTATGTGAAGAACGTCGATCAGGACGGCAAACCGCTTGCGGGCGCCGTTATCTCGATCACCGGAACAACGCTCAGCAAGACGCCGGTGAAGTTCCGCAATGATTCCCTCGCTCTCAATGAGGACAGCGTGCTTGTCAGCGGTTCCGGCGATTCGCTCGTCTGGAAGTCCGGCAAGTCCGAGGAACCGGTGCATGTTCTGCTGCCGGACGGCATCTATGATATCTGCGAAATCACCGTACCTTCGGGCTATACGCATATCACCGATTACACAATCGAGATCGTCAACCGTGAGATTACCCGCATCAACAAGGAGGATTCCAAGGGCGTCGATACCCTGACGCTGCGGGATCAGAGCAAGACTGCGCCTGTGACAACGTCTGCAACGACGGTTACAACGGTCACCAGCACCTCTACCACAACCACCACAACCAATACCGCACACGATGTGGTAATCGTCAGCAGCACGAAGCCGACCACCGTTACCACGACTTCGAGCTCGACCAGACCGACGACAACCGTGACAACCACAACCGATACCGTGAACGGTCAGTCCACCGCGAGCACCAAGCCCACGACCGTGACGACCACCGTCACCACGACTTCGAGTTCCACCAGACCGACCACCACATCGGTGACAACCACAAGCAATACGAAAGACAGTCAGACCACATCCAGCACCAGACCCACGACCGTGACCACAACCGTCACGACGACCGGCACTACATATTCCGTGAAACCGACGACTTCTTCGACCACTGCCACGAGCACAACAATCAACACGAAGCCGACTGTTTCCACTTCCACCACCACGGTGACTTCCTCCACGAAGCCGACCGTCAGCACCACAACCACCACGCATACCGGCACCGTGACAACCACAGTCCCGACCACGGTTTCGACTACGGTTTCGTCCACGGTTCCGACCACGGTTTCAATTACAGTTTCGACCACGGTTTCAACCGTAAGCCAGTCGGAAAGCACCAAGTCGAGTGAGTCCACGACCGTTACCACGGTCAGCGATTCCGGCACCGCAACGACGACCACCCGTCCGGATTACGCATGGGGCTACGATAACTGGGGCTTCATCAATTCCCTCCGCACCCTCTGCCAGCAGGGCGACCAGTCCTCGCTGTACATCTCGAAGGACGCGCGCGCGGCACTGAACGATCAGCTCAGCAATGTCGAGATCGCAAAGATCAATGAGGCACTTGCACAGAAGCCCGCCGGCGCAAACTTCGGTATGGCTGTGACCTCGATTCTGCATAATTACGGCGTTTTCAAGGCATCCGATCTCGTAGACGGCACCGCAAAGCTGTATGACATCACCTCCAAGAACATCAATGACGATGTCCGTTCTGCGATTACCTACTATCAGATGATGCAGTACACCAAGAATATCACGCAGGCTGTCTATCAGTCCGGTCAGACCGACAAGGAAAAGCTCCAGAAGCTGATTGCATCCGTCAAGGAGAATAAGCCGACGCTGCTGACCTATACCTATGAGCAGAATAAGGATCTGTATGTCGGCGAATCCGTCGTTGCATACGGCATCACCGAGAATACGCATGTCATCAAGACGCTCAGCGCGACCGAACAGAAGACCTATAATGTCGAGATCAAGATTTACAACAGCTCTGCGACCGAGCTGACCGACCGCTACAATCTCTACATCAATACGAATACATGGGAATGGCTCATTCCGGTTACCGACAAGGACAAGGAGCTCGGTACGGAAGCGATTACCAACAGCACCAAGCATAAGTCCGGCAAGCTCGCGCTTGTGACCTCCGATGAAAAGCTGCTCAACAGCTTCGGTCTGTTCAACGGCGTGAAGGATTACACCCGCGATGCATCGCAGCCCTATTACGCAACGATGATCACAAACCGCTTCCTGAAGAGCTATTCGCTCGAAGTAGACCGCAGCACAAAGGTTTACGGCGACGGCGCGACGGAATTCGCATCGAATCTCATGAACTCCGGCAATTCCGATGCAAGATACATGGATGCAAGAAACAGCTATGTCATCTCGCTTGCGGATGCGGACCGTCTGAGCATGTCGATGGAATATGAGCACTGCCTGCTCCGTGCAAATTCGGATCAGTTCAAGAAGCTGACTGTCCGCCCGAACGGTGAAATCACGCTCGGCGGCAACGGCGGCGCATATCAGCTCTCTATGGTCATGGATGAGGGCTATCATCCGACGCACTGGCATACCGTCACGGCTTCCGGCAAGGACGGCGGCGATCTTTCGCTGCGCTATGTCGAGTCGCAGAACGGCTGGATACTGAGCGGCGGCAGCCTCAATGATGTGACCGTTACCGCGAACAATTACAAGAATTCCCCGAGAGTCAGATTCTCCACGAATCAGAAGACCGTTCTGATCTATGAGATTGACGAGGATACGATCGGCATTGCAGTCGATACGAACAATGACGGCACCTTCGAGCGCACCATTGCAAGAGGCATGCGCGGCGATGTCAATGCGGACAAGGAGGTCTCCGTTGAGGACGCACAGCTCGTGCTGACTGCCTATACAGAAGCGACACTTTCCGGCAACCCGATGCCGCTCACGCTGGAACAGCAGGGCGTCGCAGATGTCAATGATGACGGCGAAGTGGATGTTTCCGATGCACAGTTCATCCTGATCTACTATGCAGAGACGACGCTGACCGGCAATGCGGTGACATGGGAACAAATCACCGGTAAATAATCCGCCGGATGACTGCAAAATTTACAGAATCAGTGAGAGGGCGGTGCCTGCCGCCTTCTCACATATGAGGAGACCTGTCAGCTTATGAAAATACAGCTTGCTTATTATTCCGCACAGGGCAACCGTGCGGTCAATGAAGATTCTGTTTCGATTCTGGAATTCGGCAATTCCGTCATTGCGATTGCAGCGGACGGGCTCAGCGGACACGGCGGCGGAGATGCGGCATCGCGTGCGGCGATTGCAGCCGTCAACAGCGATCTGCAAAATCAGCCGGTCAGCGAGGCTGCGCTGCATGATGCAATCCGGCATGCAAACAAGGCGGTGCTTGCGCTGCAAAAGGACGGCAGCGAGATGAAAACGACAATCGCGGTTCTGTGGATCGGCAAGCAGTGTGCCGTTGCGGCGAATGTCGGCGATTCCCGTATCTATCAGTTCCGCAGCGGAAAAATCGTCTTCCAGTCGGTCGATCACAGCGTCGCGCAGATGGCAGTGCTTGTCGGCGAGATCAAGCCGGATCAGATCCGGAACTATCCGGGACGCAGTCAGCTTGTCCGTGCGCTCGGCATGAGCGAGGAGTTGCAGATTGATTCGACCGTGCTCCGGATGCAGAACGGCGACAGCTTTCTGCTCTGCACCGACGGCTTCTGGGAGAATATCGCAGAACCGGAAATGTGCCAGTATGCGAAGCAGGATACGGAGCCGAAAAAATGGCTCCGGCAGATGCGCAATTATGTCGAAACAAACGGGATTCAGGATATGGATAATCATTCGGCGATTGCCGTCGGCTACGGCAGAACGTCCGCGTCCTGAGTTTCGGTGCGGCGGATGTGCCTGACGCCGTTCAGCCGGAAATGATTGACATTTTCGGAAAAATCAGGTACAATATAGGGGTAGCTGCCGAGGGGCAGCAAAGCCGCGGAAGGACGGATGTCTGCGCGGCTTGATGACCAGGATTTTTGACGCAATGAAGAGAGGAATGAGTCAAATATGAAACACAGGAAGCGGTTGGTTTCTTTCGTTGCTGCCGTTGTGATGACCTGCAACGGTGCGGTCATGTGTCTGCCCGCGTCCGCACAGGTGACACCGGATGTGTCTGTCTCTGCGGCGGTTGCACAGGCAAAGGCTTCTGTCATGGCAGAAAGCACTTATTCGGGAGCCTGCGGCGAAAAGAGCGCTGAGATTGGGTGGTCTCTGAATCCCGTTACGGGACTGCTTTCATTCTCCGGAACGGGCAATATCCGTGATTTTCGCGGACTCGGTGTGGAGACACCGTGGCTCCGGAAGGATATCATTGAGCAGGTTCGGGAAATCGTAATCGGTGAAGGAATCACCCGTATTCCGCAGTATGCCTTTTTGGATATGCCGAATCTGAAAGCGGTCACGCTGCCGGAGACGCTTGGCTCGATAGGGGACAATGCGTTCAGAAACTGTAAGAATCTGACCAGTGTGAATATTCCGGATTCGCTCATGCGTGTCGGCTGCTATGCGATGAAAGGTACGGCATGGCAGACCAATAAACCCCCGCAGAATGGCATGGTAATTGTCAACGGCATTCTGTTCACCGGTCAGACTGCAACCGGCAATGTGCTGCTTCCGGACGGGATCAAGTCGATTGCCGGCGGTGCATTCGGTGATTCAAAGATCACGGGTATTGTGGTCAATTCCGGTGTGAAATACATCGGCGCGCAGGCATTTTCGTACTGCCCTGATCTGAAATATATCTATATCCCTGCGAGTGTGGAGCAGATTGATCAGGCAATCGGATTCGGCTGTGATGCACTGGAAACAATCGCAGTTTCGGATGACAACTGTTCCTACTGCGCTGTAAATAATGTTCTGATGACCAAGACGAAGAACAGGATTCTGCAATATCCGCTCGGCAGTCCGGCGACAAAATATGCTGTTCCGGAAGGTGTCACTGTGATTGGGGATCAGGCATTCCAGGGCGCCCGGAATCTCACCGAGGTGACATTCCCGGGCAGTCTGAATTCCATTGGACATAATGCGTTTTATTCCTGCACCAAACTGAAAGAGGTTACTATTCCGGAGCATGTGAATATGATCTCCACAGGCGCATTCGGGAACAGCAAAATGGAAAAGATCACGATTCTGAATCCGGAGTGTGAGCTCTTCCACGACTGTGTCAGCATGTTAAATTCAAGTGCCGAGATGACGATCTGCGGCTACAAGGATTCTACCGCAGACGAGTATGCGGCAGGCAGTTCGATATTTAAATTCAAATTCTGTGCGCTGAACAAGCGCGGCGACGTCAATGTTGACGGCGAGGTCAATGCGGATGATTCCGCGCTGCTGAATGACTATATTGCGCATAAAGCAGAACTTTCCGTGCAGGGGCTCCGCAATGCGGATTTCAACGGCGACCGGAAGATTGATTCGACGGACCAGACCAAGCTCGATCTGTATCTCGAAACGATGACCTATCCGGATAATGTCAATCCGTATATTGCGGCGCCGAGTATCGGTGAGTATACTGCGCCGGATCCGGTCACGGTCTTTGAAGGTGCAAATATTACCGTCTATGCCGGCGATCAGCATGTTCCGTATACCGTGACAATGACGCCGGATGATAAATATCAGCAGGGTCAGATGTACCTGTACTATGATCAGGCAGTGCAGCCGGTCCTGACGGAGAACGGCTGGGTGGAAGGCATCGTCTACACTGAGGACGGTGATCAGAAATCCACTGAGTTCGGCAACGCAAGAGAAAATAACGAGCCTGTTGCAGTTTCTTTCTCTCCGAATTACTCCCAGAATAAGGAAACAAAGTTCGACATTATGTTCAATATTCCGGCGGAGACCGAGCCGGGTGTTTATCCGATGAAGGTGATTGTCGGCAGTGCATATACGACCGGCAAGCAGACTTCTCCGACTGCGGTCTACAGCGGTACGATTACCGTTCTGCCGCCTCCGACCTATTACGGCGATAAGATCAGCACCTATCAGGGAGCAAAGAAGGTTCCGTTTACGATCACGCGCAAATACAGCGGCTTTACATATTCCGGTGATATGTGCGTGTATCTTCCGGAGGGCATGAAGCCGGTCATTGAGGAACAAACCATTGACGGCAATACATTCGAACTTCCTTCCGGAATTCGTGTCAACGGCGACGGCACGGTTACCGATCTTGCCAATATGCAGTATGCTCCTACGGTCAATGAGCTCTGGATTCCGCAGAATCTCAATTTCCGTAGCCTGACATTCTATCTGGATATTGCAGATGACATCGAGACCGGCAGCTATGACATTTCGATCGGAGCGCCGCTGAAAAAATATGCCTTTGTGACCAACATGCCGGATACGACATCGGTTGAGAAGGGCATCATTTCGGTCAGTAGCCCGAAGACGGTTCCGGAGTCTGAGATTGTGCCCGGCGAACCGACGGGCGGCAATCCGGATAATTATTATAATGCGACGTATGTCGGTTATACTGCGGGTCTCAAGGCAAATCCGCTCCGGACAATCAACTTTTCGCTGACATCCGAACAGGATTGCAGACTGCTCTTTGATTTCTCAATCCGGATCAATGCAGATTACGGTTATTATGATTTTGCAACGCTTTCCGGCAGAAAAAGCTATATGTTCACACCGATTCTCAAGGGTCAGCAGAAAAATGCCGTGATGCTGTCCAAGGGGAAGGAGACAGTTATCAGTATTGATGTTTCGGAGCTTGATCTGAACTATAATCCGGCAGACGATTCCTGCCCCGGATACTTCCAGTTCACGCTGCGCAGCATAACAGACAATCATATTACGATCAATTCCGTGACGGGCTCCGGCTTTGCAACGGCATATCAGCCGATTCCGGATTACCGTCTCTTCAGCGGTCACCGCTATCAGATTTTCACGGATACAAAGACCTGGGAGGAAGCGGAGGCTGCCTGCGAAAAGATCGGCGGACATCTGATTACCGTGAATTCCCAGCTTGAAAATGATCTGGCATACGAGATGCTGCTCAATACAGGCAATGGCATGAATGACTGCTGGATCGGTGCAACGGACAAGACCCAAGAAGGTACATGGAAATGGGTCAACGGCGAGGATTTCACCGGGTATATCAACTGGGAATCGGCGCCGGAACAGCCGGATAACGGTCATGCGGAAGGCAAGGAGACCGGTCACGAGGATTATGCGGCGCTCTGCACAACCTACGGCGGATACGGTGCGCCCGGCAATCCCGGATCATGGCGTGATTTCACGGATTCCGGCAATAGCACCGACGGTATGATGTACATTTGCGAGTGGGATGAACTCGTGACGGATTACGGCAACTGCGGAAAGCCTGCAAGCGGCACAACTCCGACTGATGCACTGACATGGATGCTGATCGGCGGAAGCAAGCTCGTGATCACGGGCGAGGGCGATCTGTGTGACAATCCGGGCTATAAGCAGTACAGCAGTGAGATCGGGTCTGTTGAATTTCCGGATGGTCTGACCTCGATCCCGAAGGATGCCTTCCGCGGCTGCATGAATATCATTGACGTGGATGTTCCGAAGAGTGTGAAGTCGATCGGTGCAAATGCGTTCGACGGCAGTCTGTATGACGGTTCCATTGCTGTCCGCAATCCGGAATGCGTATTTGACCCGACCATGATTGATGAGGATGCAACGCTGATCTGCGATTATTATTCCGATGTTCGGGACAATGCAGAGAATGCGGGCATCAATATCCGTTATTTCGGCGATGTCGTCAAAGACGGAAAAATTACGAAGGCAGATTCGGACGAGGTTTTGAGAGTTTTTGGTCTTCTGGGTGCAGAAGAGCCGAATCCGCTTGATCCGGCGTCCAGTATGTGTGCGGATATAAACGGTGACGGCAGTATTGACGGAATTGATTCTACGATAATTCAGGCGCTGATCGAGAAGATCGCAACCGATACGACGACAACCACCACCACCACTACGACCACTACTACGACTACCACTACCACGACTACGACTACCACGCCGACGTCTATTGTTCCGCCCACCACAACCCCGCAGCCGACAACGCCGACTTCCACCAAACCGACTACCACCAAACCGACCACTACAACGACAACCACGACTTCCACTACGACAACTACTACAACAACCACCACTACCACCACAACAACAACTACCACTACCACATCAACTACCACAACCACAACTACGACCACGTATGACGCGGGTATCATTACAACAACCATCACGACTGTGACAACTCCGGATGAACCCGATCCGGTTGTGACGACCGGCGTGCACTGTGAGTATGAGATCGCAGTCTATACGAACAATGCGAATTTCTGTGCGGATGATACACGCCTCTTCCTCGGCGATGATATGATGGAGGACATCTTCTCGCCGGAGATTCTGGTACGCGGCACAGAAACGCTTGCAGACGGTTCGACGAAGTCTGTCGGCGAATCGCGCGGCATTGCACCGCTGCTGCATCTGGAAGACCCGAAGCTGTCGCCCGCAACCCTCTGGCAGAAGAATCAGAAGGTCGAGCAGACGCTGACCTTCACGATCTATGCGGATGAAATGCTCAGCCGGTTCAGCGATGACAGATTTATGGGCGAGCTGCGTGAAAAGCTGTTCAAAGGCGAGGATTCGCTGGAGATTCCGGTCAAGATTCGGGTCGCGCCGCGCGGCGATGCGTCGCTGGACGGCAAGGTCTCGGTGCTCGATGCATATTTTGCGCTGCAAATCTATGTTGAGGGCAGTCTGGTCTATGCAGACCCGCAGCTTGATCCGATGGTTCAAACGGCATCCGATATCAACAGAGACGGCAAGGTTGACGGCGATGACTTCTGGTGCATTATGGAGTATTACGTCCGTGTGCTTGTATCGTATGAACCGATTTCCTGGGATGATATCATACAAATCGCCGCGAAAAGGTGAGCACTGATATATACAGTACAAAAAGGGAGCTTGCTGTCATTTCGGCAGCAGGCTCTCTGCTTTTCGGCTGCGATTTATAGTGTGCGAGCCGGTCTGTTCGGGCTACAATAAAATGAGGTAAACATGAGTTCAAATGAAAAAAAGCGATCCGCTGTATGGATTGTACTGTTACTGATTTTCCTGACATGGACGCCGTGTCTTTGCATTCGCAGCAGTCCTGACAATGATTTTTATAATATGGCATCTGCCGGCAGATGGGTCGCAGAAAACGGGATCATGCGGACCAATCCGTTTTTTATCGTGAAGGGCTGGCAGACGGTTTTGCAGCAATGGCCGTATGCACTTTTGCTGTACAAGGTCTATGCATGGTTCGGCATGCTTGGCGTCAATCTGTTCATCTGGGTGCAGGCTGTCGGCATGACTGCTCTTGGATATTTGTATATGCGTTTGCGGCATGTGCATCCGAATACCGCATTGTGCTGTGCAGTGCTGTATCCGATCTGCATGCTGGGGTATGTCAACTGCCGGCCGGAGATGCTGAGTAATTCCCTGATTCTGATGCAGCTGATTTTGCTGGAGCAATATGCTGAGAGCCGGAAACTCTGCTGGCTTCTGCCGGTGCCGCTGCTGTTTCTGCTCGAAGCAAATGTTCATACGACATTCTGGATTTTTCATGTTCTGTTTCTGCTGCCTTACTGTTTCCGGTTTTCAAAGCTGCCGAATCGCTCAGTCGGTTGGAAGGCAGGGCTTGCAGTTCTGGTCTGCTCGATGCCGTTCGTGTTCCTGAATGTATACGGGTCGCGTGCTGTTACGATTCTGTTTCATTCCGGTTCTGTTCGGAAAATCGGAATCGGCGAGCTGACAAATATGCATGGCATCAGCTTGTATACGATCGAATTCATGTTTGGATTATATCTGTTTCTGAGACTTTGGAAGCATCATCTTCTGAGCAACGTGACAGCTGTATTATATCCGGTATGCAGTGTGATGTTTCTTGCAGCGCAGCGCTGTGTCATACAGTTTTCATTGGTTCTGCTGCTGATGATGACAGAACTGTCATCTGCTGCGCCGGCAATCCGTGCGGAAAAGGAAGCGTTCTGGGACAGGGCAGAGCAGAAGCTGAATCAAAAACGGCGGTTTTATATGTTCTCGGCAGCATTTTTTGCGTGTACGGGTTTGGCGCTGACCGGCAGCGTGTGCAGTCTGGCAAAACAGTTTACACCGGATGACAAATCATATACACCGGTGCAAGCCGCAGATTATCTTTTGGAACATGAAGACCCGAAAACGGTCAGACTGTTTACGGATTTCAATAACGGCGGCTATATGACATGGCGCGGATTTGAAAATATTTATATTGAGCCAAAAACGGAACCGTATCTGAAAAGTGTGAACGGTCATAAAGATGTGCTCGCGGAATACTGTACATTGAAGCACAGCGTATCGGAAACGGAAATTTGCTCCATTCTGGATCAGTATGATTTTGATTATTTTATCTTGTCTGCGAATTCTGAGCAACTGCTGCTGTATCTGGATATGTCTGATGCCTATGAGGAGGTATTGGTATCGTATCAGGATCAGAACAAGCAAAAGATCGCGTATAAGCTGTACCGGACGATCCGGAATCCTGCATAAGACAACAACACTCTGCACGCTTTCGGGCGGTACTAATATAGAAGTTTTTCAACAACTATTATGTAAAGACTTATACAGCGAGCTATGAAACAGAACAGGCAGATGTTGCAAATGAACATCTGCCTGTTTTATTTTGTCGTTTTGTAGAAGTGAATATCGAATACCGTGATTATTCCACGCACAGGAAAACATGAATCCACCGGAAGGAAAACATCGTTCCACCGCGAGGAAAACGCCTATCCGCGCAAGGAACGCAGTAATCCGCCAGAGGAATGCACTTCGTGAATAGCATAGGTAAAACGTAGTTTTCCTAACGGAAGTACCTGTACGACGACCGCCCCCCTTGACAGAACCTGAAAGAAATGCTTTGTGGTCGGTGCCGACGGTGACGAACTCAAGAACAGCTCAGTTGATTCACCGTCGTTCAGCCATTGTAGCATTTCTTTCAGAACCCGTCAAGGGCTAGCCGCCTACGGCGGTGGCTGGGTTTGCCTCCAGTTCGGAATCTAAGAATAGCTTATAATCTAATCGGCAAGTGCGTTCCTGGCGTGGACTGATGCGTTCCTCGTTTCGGATTGGTGCGTTCTTTGATTCGGATTACCGTTTTCCTTGTTTCGGATTGGTGTGTTCCAAGCGGCGGAATAATCAATACCGCGCCGTTCGGTTGGCAGTTTGCAGCTTTCAGACTGCCTTCCTGCGCAGAAATCACCTTCTTT
>JAEEGL011513210.1_pt1 | contig 37393 bp, 31 predicted proteins | sample 9134231 | NCBI WGS metagenome assembly JAEEGL01 (sample SAMN16246548, study PRJNA631951) | gut metagenome | biome: gut microbiome; feature: rumen; material: fiber-attached | host: Bos | place: Iran: Karaj | collected 2018-10 | reverse complement strand
TATAACACACTATAAAACAATAAGATATGCGTATTTTACGGGGGGGGGGGGGAAACATAAATTAAAATATTGGGAAACACAAAGAAACAAGAAATGTTTGGTGGCTTGATTAAGAACCGCTTATTTTGCACCAGAATTCTTATAAATCTAGTATTAACCTAAAAAAAGAGATTATGAAAAAGTATTTAAGTCTTTTAGTGATTATGCTTGCTTTTGTTATGCAAAGCTTTACGATCTTACCTGGTCAAACACAAGTGTTCCTTCGGCTTAGGTCAGATCCTTTCTATCCAGGTCAAGGACCTTCAAGATCTCCAGAGACAAATGATGAACCGTTAATTAACGCCTATTTGACTGATTCTTCGGATAGTCTTCTGTTATATTCTTCTTCAGCACAAACATGTACCTATAATATATATAATGTGTATGAACAGGAAGTAAGTAACGGTTGTGTTATTTTCTCTGAACTTGGTGAGGCTTCCATTTACTTGGGGACATTGGACGAGGGTATATATACCATTTCTCTTGAAGTTGACAGCCTTGTTTACGAGGGTGAGTTTGAGATATATAATTGAGTAGGAAACAAAAGTGTATTTGATTTGTTCTCTTAATAAATCACAGTTATAAACAATAAGTGCGGTACCCGAAAAGCATATAGAGTAGGGGAAAAACTCAAATTAAATTAACATGAAAAAGAAAAGTTTATTTTTGCTGCCCTGCATTGCAGCAGTTGCCCTCGCAATGTATGTTGGTACAAAGGCCTTTAAGTCAAATGCAAGTGTAAGTAATACTTTGCTAATGGCAAATGTGGAGGCGTTGAGTCTGGGTGGAGATGCGCCCCAAAAGACGGAAAAAGCGATTGAGATTCTAACATCAAGTCGTATCATTCCTACAGGTTGGAAGGTAGGCATAAACATATCAGGATCACTAAGAGCAAGTTTGCAAAAACTGATAGGTCAATCAGTTCTTGCTGGCAGTGAACTTCATGCAGAAGTGCTAAGATACATGCTATATGACACAATACAGATATATCAAAGGAATTGCATTGCTGATGCGTCTTCAAACTGTATCTGTTCTGATTCTAATAATGGTCAATGGTTTGATCAGCCCGCAGGTGGCATACATGAGACTTCACGCAGATGTAATTAACAATCATAGCATTTAATTTATTAATATGTTTGTCAATAGGGTGCTATGATAGCACCCTATTGATAGACATAAAAATAGTATGATATGAAGCAAGCATTTTTTCTTATTTCCATATTGGTCGTAATTATTGGATGCCAGAATGATAAAAAAAAGCCAATTGCGACTAATATAATAAGCATTGCGCATATTATAGACTCCATCAGTTTTGATAGTATTATAAGTGAATATCAATATATAGAGCTGTCCCACGAAAATGGGTTTCTGTTAGGGGAAATTGATCAAGTGTTTATTAATAAAAACAAAGTCTATGTTTCGTCTAATGGAGTCTATTGCTTCGATATGCAGGGTGCTCCTCTTTTTAAAATAACTAGTAAAGGACATGCTCGAAATGAATTTACAGAGTGTACTTCCGTCAGCGTATATGAGGATATGATATATCTATATGATAGACAGACTAAATTGATACATAGATATAATAGTGAAAACGGTTCATTTATTGATAATATTTCCGTTCCTGTAATAGGGAGGGATATTTATAGAATCACCGACGAGTATGTGGTTGATAACCTTTTTACAACTGATTTCTATAAAGGTGATGCACGTATTCTTACAACAAATGATTTTCGAAAGCTTAATGGCGAGTATTTAAAAGAGAATCGATATCAGCAGGCAGTAAAAGATCAGGTTACATATTGTAACCAATCAGTTTTATTTGCAGATTATGATGGTCACTCAATTTTCCGTTTTAATAAAGATGGTTGCGAACAATATGATATTCAATGTAATGATGTGAAAATGGTGCCACAAAATATCCTTGAAAAAAGGGGGGAGGAGGATATATTATTAGATGACACCTATACACGCGGTTTATCTATGGTATATGAAAATGATACTCATCTCATTGGTGCTTTTCGTGTGGGAACACCTTTTGATTTTGTCTATAATAAAAGAAACAATAAAGTAATTGCTTTCCATTCCTGTTATTCAAAAAAATATTGTTTGAGACCATTTAATGTATGCGGCGTATATAATGACTATTTTGTTCGTTTCCTTACGTCAGAATCTTATGAATTTTTAAAAGAAGCATATGGTTTTGGCGCTCCTTTACCGGCAACGCATCCAGAATATGAAAAGCAGAAGGTCCTTCTGGAACATAATGTTGATGGTAACCCTATCATTGCCCTTTATAAATTCAAGGATTTTTAAGATATGAACATAATTAAACGAACATACTACTTTATATTATCAGCGTTAATTATATTCGTGGTGAGTTGTTCATCAAATCAAAGGATAAAGGAAGACGTGGAGACCATGTATTCAACAACAATACATGTTTTGCAAGATAGTATGTTATGTATAAATATAGATGATTCTTTTAATATAAAAGAACAGCAGTCACTCAAACTGGTTGTGTATATCGACTCTTCTGAGTGTTCTTCTTGCTCTCTTGACAGACTAGGAGAGTGGAATCAATATTTGAAGAAATACAAGGATATTAAAGACCTGACTTTTCTTGTTCTTCTTGAACTTCAGAGGCCAGAAATAGAATATGTTAAAGAAAAATTAACAATAGCAGGCATTCATGCGCCGGTTCTTGTCGATACTCTTTCGGCTTTCCGTCGGGCAAATCCGCAGATTCCAGATAACAAGATGTTTCATACATTTTTGCTTGATAGAGAAAATAGAATTGTTGCAGTTGGGAATCCAATTATAAATAAAAGAATTGAGACATTGTATAATCAAATTTTTAACAACTTTGCAGCAACAAACTTGTTGCCTAAAAATGAGACGAATCTTCACATGAAATGATAAAATATATATTGTGCACGCGATTTCGCATCATTACAAATCTTCTTGGCCTAACTTTTGTCCTTTCCAGCATCCTCAAATGGATTGGGTTAAAGACATTCGCTCTTACTGTGAATGACTTCTGTGCATTCCTGGGCTTTGATGTATTGTATGGTCATGGGATGCTGCTGGCTATCATCATCTGTACAACAGAATTGCTGTTGGGCGTAGCTATTTTCATCCCCAAATTAAGAAAACATGCGGTGTGGGTTTATACCCTGGTTTTAGGGTATTTTACATACATTACCTATCTAAACATGGTGAGCTTGTATGGACAAATAGAGTCTTGTGGGTGCTTTGGAGAGGTGATTCACCTCACGCCTGCTGAATCCTTTTATAAGAATGTGGTACTATTGTTTTTTTCTTTGATTGCTTGTGCTTTTACTGTATATAACAAGAAAGTTATAAAGAAAAATGAGGTGGTTGAATAGGATATCTTTAATAGCACTTTGTGGCGTTGCTTCTGTCATTCTACTATATGGCATGTGGCTCATGTGCAGGGCTTTTCTGTTCGATCAGTTTGTCATTCCAACCGATTCAATGCAGCCCACATTGGTGTCTGGTGACAGGGTAATAGTTGACAAAACCATTATGGGAGCACGCATTTATAACAATTTCAACTTTAATTCAGAGGGTGGTGAGCTCAAATGTTGGCGTACACGTGGAACAAGACGAATCAAACATAATGACATTGTAGTTTTTAACTATCCCCAGCACAATTGGCATATTAGCTTTGTTATCAACAATGTGTTCTGCAAACGTTGCATAGCATTGCCTGGCGATACCATCTGGTCAGAAAACGGATATTACAAGAATAACAATTATGAAGGCGTGTTGGGGGTGGAAGAAGAACAAAGAAAACTCAGTTCTATAGAAGAGTCATCCCTCCCTATAGAATTAGCATGCGCTTTCCCCTATAACGGCCACCTTAAACAGACTATTAAGAATCTTCTTCCCGTTTATGTGCCACGCAAGGGAGATGTGATCGCCGTGACACCATATATGGCAGCCTATTATCGAATGTATTTAGAATGGGAAACTGGGAAATCCTTATCATGGGATTGGGATAAAAATATCGTATATGCTGATGATGAACCTATTAGACGCCACACATTTCTGCATAATTACTATTTCATGGCTGGAGACAATGTGATGGATTCCAATGATTCCAGAAACTGGGGACTGGTGCCGGAGGAATACATCGTGGGCATCGTGAAACGTATATCCTACTCAAGAGAGCATAAGTCCAGCAAACTAAGAACAGGCAGGATATGGAAGAGCGTATCTTACGAGGAAAAACAACTGTGATGAAGAGAGCCAGAATCTTATACTTTCTTGTTTGCTCAAAGAGAACTCTTTGCCAATGGATTTCTCTATTGTGTATCTGTTTCCTGCTTTGGCTGTGTTTAAAACCCTTGGAAGTACGTTGGGCAGAAGCGGAGATAATACTTGCATGGGGTATTATAGCTATATCGGCTGTGACCGGAATACCATGTATTCTGTCAATGAAATTATGTGATAAGAGCAGAACCAACTGTGGATGGAGTTGGTTAGATGCGTTAATTGCCACAGATACTCTGTACTATGTCCTGCGTGCATGGATTGGGACAGAATACCCTTGTGCTGTATCGTTCTTGAAGACCACAGAGATGGCAATGCTGTATTTTGCCTTACGCAGTTTTATGGCAAAAGGGTGTCTGTCAGCTAAGTGGATAATGGGTTGCCTAATGACATGTACCGTATATGAAACGGGATTGGGATTCTCTCAAATCCTGCATGGTTCGAGCAGGCACTATTTATATCTGCTGACAGGCACATTCCAGAATCCAGGTCCCTATTCTGCCTTCCTGATGTTGGGGGCAGTTATTGGGCTGACATGGCTGCAGGAAACTGATAAGAAATGGCTTAGATATATTATTTGGGGAGCTACGTGCTTGATGCTAATGTTACTGCCAGCCACATGGAGTCGTGCCGCTTTTGTTTCATTAGCTACAGTCTTATTATTGATGTTCCGAAATAGTTATTGGCGTTGGCGTTGGTTCATATGGGTGGGATGCATAGCAGTAGGTATAATCTTCTATTTTATAAAACAAGGGTCAGCTGATGGCCGTATGTTGATATGGACATCAGCACTAACTACATGGCTGCATCACCCATGGATGGGTGTTGGTATAGGTGGTTTCTTCCACGCTATTGCTAACGGGATTACAGAGTTGTATGCTAATAACCCTTCATCTGCTTTATATGCTTCTGGCGGTGTAACAGACTATGCCTTTAATGACTTACTGAAAGTTCTGGTTGAACAGGGCATTATTGGCATGGCTCTTTGCATTGTCATGGTAGGCTATATGTTGTTTTTGCTATGGCAACATAGTAAACCATTATTCTATGGGATGCTTTCACTATTGATATTTTCCATGTTCTCCTACCCGTTTGAATTATTGCCATACAGAATAATCACAGTTATGGTGGCAGCATGGGTAGCATCTGTTCATAGTCAACAGAGTGACGGTAGAGTACGATATGGGTGGTTTGTATTATCACTGTTGCTTATTTTACCTTCTTATCTGATTACGAAACAGATTCTGACACGCTATAAAGCAGATAGAGCTTACCAAATGTTTGCAGGGATGGAGAATGAAGTTTTTATTAAAGATTACTATGAGTTATTACCATTAGAGTACGATAATCCCCGTTTCCTTTTTGACTTTGGGAAGACACTACGTACACATGGTAGATATAATGATAGCAATGATATGCTTAAGCAAGGGACTTTGGTAAGTGCTGATCCGATGTTTTATGTTCTTATGGGCAACAACTACAAAGATATGGGTTATCCTGACCTTGCAGAGGGGTCTTATAAAATGGCTTTTTCAGTGATGCCCAATCGCATATATCCTTTATATCAATTGATGCAGCTTTATAAGGAGAATGGTGATGTCAAGAAAGCAAAGGCATATGCAAAAAGAATAATTTCTTTCAAAGAAAAAATAACATCTCCTGCCACCAAACAGATAAAAGGGGAGGCGGAAGATTATTTAAAAGGGAAGGGGGAAAGAAAAAAAATAATATGAAGAGAGATTTATTTATATTATTATTATTGTGTATGGTCATTTCTTCTTGCAAAAAAAGAGAGGAAGACGTTATGTTGGAGCAAGCACTTGAGTTGGCAGGTCCCAATCGTTGCGAATTAGAAAAAGTGCTGGAATATTATGCCGATGACTCGCTCAAATTAGAAGCGGCGAAATTCCTAATAAGATATATGCCGGGACACTATTCATACGTTGACACTGCTGCTATAAATAAATATGTCCTTGCTGTAGATTCCGTTGTCGAAAGTATGAAAGAAGAGAAAAACAATGATGCTATGCGGGATTCTATAGACAGAGTGGCACACAGAATGGGAATAGACAGCTTGAAGATAGTGCAGGACTGCCAGATAATAACAGCTGACTATTTAATTCAGAATATAGATACTGCGTTTTATGACTGGCAACAAGGTCCTTGGGCTCAACATGTACATTTCAAGGACTTCTGTGAATGGATTCTTCCTTATAAGGCAGATGAACTACAACCTTTGGATAACTGGAGAGGACGTCTAAAAAGTTTTCTGTCAGATAAACTATTGGAACTGGAGTGTTGCGACCAGTTGCGAAATTCTGCCTATGCTGCTGTGAAGATTTTGAACAGGACTCTTGCAGACTCTATTCATCCTAAAATGGGTAATCCCATTCGTTATGCTAATATTCCAACAGAATATCGTGCTAAATTACCTTTTGGTCGTTGTGGTGATTATGTTTCTATGGCTACAACGATTCTTCGCAGTCATGGGATACCTGTGGTGGTTCACTTTACTCCACAATGGGCAAAACGTAGTCAGGGTCATACATGGAATGTCCTGCTTTCTGATGATGGCAAGAATATCCCGTTTGACGGCATTACTGGGCAGATAGGCCAACAAACTAGTGTAGAGGAGGTGATGACAAAAATTTATAGATGTACATATGCCCCTAAGATGGAACTTGTAGAAATCAATAATAGTGGTGAATTCGTCCCAAGCCTGTTTCGAGATGTATTCCTCATGGATGTTACGAAAGATATTATTAAGTGCAGCGATGTTTCGTTGAAAGTTGAGGCGATCAAGAACAAGTATGCCTATTTGCTTGCATTTGACAACCAGGATTGGGTTCCTGTGGCATACGGAACGATAAAGAATAACAAAGTAACTTTCAAGAACGTTGGTGAGAATGCCATGTATCTTCCTGTAATATATACCAAAGATCAAATGAAGCCAATATCAGAACCTATTATGTTGGGCCATAATGGGAAGATGAAAATAATGGCTCCTGATATGAACAGGAAAAAGGATATGAAACTTACGAGAAAATTTCCAACAAAAGAACGTACTTATGAATTTATTCTAAGACTAAAAGATGGAGAGTTTCAGGCATCAAATGATGCAGACTTTAAAAAGTATTATGTAGTTCATCATATCAAGGAGACGAAAGTTCCAGGGCAATATGTAAGTGTTCCTGATTCCATCCCACCATGCAGATATTGGCGTTACATGTCGAATCGTGAGGGGTGTTTCAGTAACATTGCAGAGATTATGTTTTTTGCGAAAGGAGATACTGCCAAGTTGCAGGGAAAGATTATTGGAACAGAGGGCTCTTGGCGTGATAATCCTGCTCGATATAAAGAAGCCGCCTTTGATGGCGACATTCTTACTTCCTTTGATGCTCCTAATGGGAAAGGTGATTGGGTAGGAATGGATATGGGCGAACCCGTAAAGGTTGATCACATTGTCTATTATGGCAGAGGTGATGGTAATAGTGTAGAGATAGGTGACGAATACGAACTTTTTTATTGGAATGGTAAATGGGTAAGCATGGGCAAGCAACGTGCCAAGAATGTGTCTGTGAAATATAAAGGTGTACCTCAAAATGCGTTATATCTTCTAAGAGACCTCACAAAGGGTACGGAAGAGAGAATTTTTACATATGAGAACGGGAAACAAGTTTGGTGGTAAGATGGAAGTCATAAGCTGAAAGGAGGTGTATTGGTAGAAAGGTAAAGATTTAGAAAAGGATATAACGAAACATTGACCAAACAATGCAGAGAAAGAAGGACTTCCGATGCCTATAAGTAGGAATAACTTAGAATACTTTTTTTATGTTAAAAAGAAACAAACTTAAGACAACATGTGCATTGGTTGCATTAGTTGCATGCATGTTGAGTGTTAAATTGCATTATGCGAACGAGGAGGCTAGCCCTTTGTTGTTGCAAAATATTGACGCTTTAAGCAGTGGCGAAATTCGTGGTGGTTATAATCCTGTAACGTATGACTGTAAAACTCGCGAAGGAGAAGGGCGTACTTGCGGTAAATGGTCAATTGACGGCAAAGAGCCTGAATGTGCAGATATTGATTGCTAATCGTTAATAATGTATTACTGCAGTTCTGTAATTTTGGACATAAATTACAGAACTGCAAAATTATAGTCTACTATGGAAATTAAAATATTAAATAATTTGCGGTCTCTACTACTATGTCTATTCGTATTTTGGATAATGATTATTCTATTTCCATGTTGCAGTCGACATGACAATCATACAATAAATATAATCGCAGATAGAACAGACTTCCATGAGTGGGAGAAACTGTTTTCTTTTACAAATCCTGTATATTTAGAAGACTCAACGAATTCACATTTAGGATATTCTCGTCAATGTTTTGAGGATAATAATAAAATAATTTTTGTTGATTATAATTCAAAAAAGATTTTTTGTTTTTCAAATGAGGGTAAATATCTTTTCTGTATTGGACAAATAGGACATGCCAAAAACGAATATACCGACATCCGTGATGTGGCAATCGACAATATAAATCATCATCTTATTGTCCTTGATCATAAGGGATTTATTAAATATGACACAAGTACGGGGCAATTCGTCGGCAGAGACGAAGCTCCATCAGAATCGTTAGACTATTGGAGTTTTATACCTACCACATCTGAAAGCTATATAGTACATAAAATCCGAGGAGAGTTCTCCATTGAAGAATGCGATGGCAAAGGCATAAAAAAATTGAGGAAAAGTACGGTGCAACAATATGGAAGTATCCATTTCTATAACTATAAGCATAAAATTATGATAATAGGAGATTATGGGGATTTGTATATAGACGAGTATTGTGGGAAGCATTTATTCAAAAAATATCGATTAGATATCTGTGGCCATAATTTGCCATCAGGGATGAAGCCTAATGATATATATACGATGAATGATTTATCTAATAGCAGATATTTCACCTGCATACTCTCAGCTTATGAAACAGAAAAATGGCTTTATTGTTTATTGAAAGGACCAGAGAATAATAAATACCATTTATTTTATAATAAAAGTACAGGAGAGACAAAAATAGGGCTTAAGGACAAAAATGATGGGATTGTCATCGTCGGCAGTGATAATAAATCATTCAAGGCACTTTTTTACCCAGATTTAGCAGAAACAGACTCTTATTCTTGGAATATAATACCCGACATAAAGAAAGATTATCATAATCCAGTGTATTTATCATTATGTATAAATGAACAAGAAAATTGAAAAAATTGCAATTACTCTTACATTGCTTATCATAAGTTGTAAGAATTCTGACATCAAACATGTCATTAATAGATTTGAACAAAAAGCGGTTGTTATGAATTTAGATTCGCTATATAAATTAGAACCATCTAATAGTATAACTGTTAAAAGAAATATATTAAAAACATGGAAATATATAGTATTCATAGAATCCTCAGAATGTTCAGTTTGTAACCTGAATAATCTTTGTGAGTGGGTTAAAATGGATGACTTCTTTCTAAAGAATAAGGAACGATTAACATTTATTATTATCCTTGAATCTAAGGAGCAAAATCTTAAACTAATTAGCGAAAGTATCAATGATGTAATTAAGGATTATGTATACGTTGATGAAAATAATTATTTTAGAATCAATAATCCTACTTTGCCAAAGCAAACTTTTTTGCATAGTTTTCTGCTGGATTCAGATAATAATGTTATTTTGGTAGGAAATATAATGAACAACAATAATGTAAGAATATTATTTGAAAAGATATTATATGAGAATGGAATAATTTCATAATTTTTACACCTTCTAAATATAAATTAATATGCGAATGTTGTTTATAGTTTGCTTACTTGTTGTTCCGCCTTCTGTCACAGCCCAACAAGTTACACTCGGCAATGCTATAAAGATAGCTCAGGAAAATTCCTTGGATGCTAAGTCGGCACATTTCTCCTTCCTCGCAAGTTATTGGACATATCGAAGCTTCAAGGCTGAGTTGCTGCCTTCTATCAATCTTAGCGGTAGTCTGATGAACTATAACCGCTCCCTTGTGGAAACCCGTAACTATGATGACGGACGCTTGTCATATGTCAGTAACAACACACTAAGCAATAGTCTCACACTGTCCGTTGACCAGCAAATAGCAGCAACAGGCGGTACCGTCTCTTTAATGTCATATCTTCACCGCCTGGACCAATTCACATACAAAGAGACGACATACAACTCTCAGCCTTTGCGCATCAGCTATACCCAACCTCTTCGTGCTTTCAACTCCCTGAAATGGCAAAAGAAGACAGCACCATTAGAATATGAGATAGCACAGAAACGCTATGCTTCTGCCATGCAAGACATCGCCATACGGGTGACAACACTTTTCTTCAATGTCCTGTTTGCACAATCCAATTATCAGCAAAGCAAGGCAACCCTCGCAGACAGGGAAACACTGTATGCGATGGCGCAAAAACGTTTAGAATTGGGAACAACGACCAAGAGCGAGGTGCTACAGATGGAACTATCCGTTTTGAATGCCCGTGTGGCAGAGGGGAACAATCGTATAACCTTGGATGATGCCAAATACAATCTGTTTTCATATTTGCGCGTAACAGATTATGAAGCATCAGAATTGGTGCCCCCTTATAATGTGCCAGACCTCGTTGTTGGCATGGATGAGGTGTTACAGAAAGCTATCGCCAATTCCTCTCATACCAAAGAGCTGCGCCTGGAGATGCTCAATGCAGAGCGAACCTTAGCACAAGCTAAGGCAAACAAAGGGCTTCAGGTAACATTAAACGGAGAATTAGGCTTCATGCAGACAGCCGACAACTTTGCAGGAGCATACAGGAAACTTCTTGACAACGAAATAGTAGGTCTGACGCTTCGCCTCCCTATATTCGATTGGGGCGTAAGCAAAGGTCGTGTCCGCATGGCGCAGGCTCAGTTGGAAGTTGTAAGGACGCAACAAGAAAAAACGCACCAGGACTATATTCAGGAGTTGCGTAAGAAAGTGATGCAGTTCAATGCCCAGCCTGCACAATGCCGCAATGCCCTTCGTGCACAGGAGATAGCAGAGGAACGTTATGACATCATGAGACGCAGATACGAGGCAGGCACGGTTTCCGTGACAGACCTCAATACAGCTCTGCAGGAAATGACTTCTGCCAAGACACAATATATCAATCAGCTCAATACTTTTTGGTCCGACTACTACAGCCTGCAAAAGTCCACACTATATGATTGGACAGCAAATAGGGACATCTTGGTTGATATAGACAAAGCAATAGACAATAAATAAAAAAGGAAGATATGATAAGAGAAAAGTGCAATAAAGCCTTATACTTGTTAGCCGCGTTTATCCTGTTGGCAGCATGTACCTCCAGCAAAGAAGAAAACAAGGATGATTCCGGGATGGAGATGCACCAACAGCAAATGAGCGAAACGTATGTAGATACAATGGTACTGCATCAGACAGAGTTTAACAAGCAAATCGTATGCAATGGTCGTCTTCGTGCCAAGGCAAAGAGTGAGTTGAATTTCAACGGGCAGGGCATCATTGCAGAAGTCTTTGTCAGGGAAGGGCAACACATAGGCAAAGGCAAGCTGATCGCCACATTGAACAAGCAGGACAGGCAGCGTGAACTTGAGAAGGCCGAGCATGAACTGCAACGTGCAAAGGTGGAACTGACAGACAAGCTTATAGGCTTAGGGTATAATGACATGAATGCCGTCCCTGCCGATGTCATGGATCGTGCCGAAGTGATGTCCGGCTATTATTCTGCCAAGTTTCAACTGCAATCTGCCAAAAAAGCATTGGAGGAATGCAACCTGTATGCCCCATTCAGCGGAAGGATAGCAGACTTAGAGGCAAAGCGTTTCCAGAAGAATGACAAAGTCTGTACGTTGGTAGAAGACTCAGGTTTTGAGGTAGAATTCAGAATACTGGAGGCAGAACTCTCAGGCGTACGCATCGGTCAGAAGGTAAAGGTGACGCCCTTTGTGCAGGACAGCATCCAATATGAAGGCAGAGTGACAGAGATAAATCCATTGGTGGATGACAAAGGCTTAGTGAAAATCAAGGCACAACTCAGTAACAGGGGAAACACTTTATTGGATGGTATGAATGTGCGTGTTATCGTAGAAGAAAAGATGCAGCATATGTTTGTCGTCCCCAAGGACGCTGTTGTAGAGCGGGACGGCTATCAAGTCATCTTCCTCTTGGAAGAGGGGAGGGCAGTCTGGACCTACGTCGATGTGGTACATTCCAACATCAGTTCCTTTGCCATCACAGGTTGTCAGCGTAAAGAGACAACTATTAAGGAAGGCGATATCGTCATAACCTCCGGCAACCTGAACCTTGCCGATGGTACGGAGGTGATAGTGAATGTTAATTAATAAATAGAAAATAAAAAGGGCGTAGCCCGATATGTTTAACATTTTAATTATTATTTTTATGAAAAAGAGAAATCTTTTTATGCTGCCATGCATTGCAGCTGTTGCCATCGCAACTTCTGTTGCCAAAAAGACATTTGAGACAAATGCTTGTAAGTACAAAAGCTTGCTAATCCTGAATGTGGAAGCACTTTCTACACAAGAAAGTACTCCCAAAGAGTATACTTGCTATAGTACTATTACAGAAAAAGACGGCTGTCTAGTTAGGTATTGTCAAACATGCACATATGTTCCAGGAACGGACACTTGGTATGCTCCATCTCACAAATGTAAAAAGTAATAAATGGGGGTTGTTTCATTATGAAACAACCCCCCAAAAAAGATATACAATGAAACGAATAGTATATGTTATAGTTATATTTATAGTATTTGCCGGTTGCCAAAATAAGGTTGATGTCAATCAAGAGTATATGACATTGCATGATGTGAAAAAGGCTTATTTATTCCCGGAAATACAAACATTGAAAAGGAGCAATATGCAATCTGTAAAAATGCCAGATTATTATTTAAAAAATTTTATTATTGTAGATTCTCTTTTGTTTGTAGATACAAATCAAGAAAATGGCTTGTTAGATATTATTTCTTTAAAAACGATGAAATCATATGGGCGATATTTAGATAAAGGAAAAGCCAAAGGTGAATTTTTGTATGGCATAAATTTGACATTGCAGACTACATTTGAGTGTAAAAATGATTCTTTATATGCAAACATATATGATTCAGGAACTGGAGGTTTATTTAAACTAAATATTACTAAAACAATTATAGAAAAACATGCGAGTTTGAAAGGATTAAATTTCTATTCTGAGATTCCACATTCTGCTTTTTGGGCAAAAACCATTAGTGATACCCTATTGCTTGTGCGTAATATTGATGAAATGGAAACGCACCAGAATCGTTCAATAATCACGCGTGAAGGGATTCAAACAAATCATGCTGTCCAAAAGTTGAATAACTTTGAAATACCAATAAATGAAGATTTTAACATAATGTCCTCCTTGATTTCTATTTCACCCTCTAGAGAATATATTATTGAAGCAATGATTGGAATGAATTATATAAATATCTATTCATTAAATAATAATATAGAATATACTATATGTATTGGCAAAGAGCTAGATAAATTAAGTGATATACTATCAACTTCAAGATATAATCGAAAATATGTGTTTGCTGATTTGAGAACCTACAATTTTGGCTTTGCTGTGTTAAAATATGATATTACAGAGCGCACTTTCCAATCAGAAGAGAAATATGCCCCTGCAATTCTATTTTTTGATTGGTCTGGCAATCCTATTGGTGCAATTAATTCTGAAATAAAATTTAATCATTTTGATTACGATGAATTAAATGAAGTGTTATATATATTGGATTCTGACAATAAAATGCTAAAAATTAAAATACATATCATTTAAAGCTGTTTATTTCTTTTATGTTGAAAATAATTCTCCATCGCCCCATAGCCGTCACTATGTGCATCATCGCCCTGACGGTGATAGGCATACTGTCGCTCAGGCACATCCCTGTGTCTCTGATGCCGGACATTGACATTCCGCAGATAACCGTGCAAGTGAGTATGCCCGGGTATTCTGCCCAGGAAGTGGAGCGAAATGTCGTGTCGCCGCTCAGGGGGCGTCTGATGCAAGTGGCAGGCATAACCGACATCCGTTCCGAGTCGCGAATGGATGCCGGCAGTGTCAGGATAACCTTTGAGCCAGGCAGCAATGTAAACCTTCTCTTCATAGAAGTCAACGAGAAGGTGGACCGTGCCATGAACCAGATGCCAAAAGAGATGGAGCGTCCCAAGGTGATGAAGGCAAGTGCAATGGATATTCCGGCCTTCTACCTTGACCTCACGCCTGCAGATTCTTCGGCTATAGCCTCAGGCGCAGGCGGAACGTCCAAGTTTGCCCAACTGTCCAAGTTTGTCAGGAACGTCGTCGTGAAGCGCATCGAGCAACTGCCACAGACAGCGATGGTGGATGTCAGCGGCACAGTAGGTACGGAGATAGACTGCATCCCCGACAATGAGAAGCTGCAGGCAATGGGCATGAGCGTTTCAGACATCGAGAGTGCCATCAAGCGTAACAATATCACGCTGGAAGCCCTGAGCATCGTGGATGGCATCTACAGGTACAACATCCACTTTGATTCCCAGCTCCTCACCAAGAAAGACATTGAGGCTATCTACATCAATCATCAAGGGCGGCTGTTCCAACTAAAGGACGTATGCAGCATAGAGGAGCATACTGCCACCCGTAACGGACTGGTAAGACATGACGGCAAGGAGTGTGTTACCATGGCAATCATCAAGCAGAACGATGCCCGGATGGAGGAGCTGAAGCAGAGCATGGACGAGTTGCTGGACGATATGCGGAAGGAATATCCTGACATCAACTTCCAGTTGACACGCGACCAGACACGTCTGCTTCAGTTTACCATAGAGAACCTGAAAGGCAATCTCTACATGGGTGCCCTGATGGCTTGCTTGGTACTCATGCTCTTCATGAAGAAATGGCGACTTTCTCTGCTTGTCGTGCTCTCCATCCCCCTCTCACTGATAATAACCATCCTGTGCTTCTACCTGTTAGGCATCAGCATGAATGTCATATCCCTCTCAGGACTGATATTAGGTGTCGGCATGATGGTGGACAATGCTATTATCGTGGTGGATAATATCACACAGAAAGGTGAAAAGGTGAAAAGGTTAGAAGGTGAAAGGTTGGAAGGAGTTGTCGTAAGCAGCACACGGGAAGTCTTCACACCCATGCTGTCCTCTGTGCTGACCACCTGCTCAGTCTTCCTGCCTCTTATTTTCCTAAGCGGAACGGCAGGAGCCTTGTTCTATGACCAGGCAATGGGTATTACGACAGCCCTCTTTGCTTCTCTGTTAGTGGCAACAGTGGTGATACCGGTCTATTATATGGTATTGCATAAAAAAGGTGAAAAGGTTAAAGGTTTAAAAGGTGAAAAGGTCTCGGGTGGCGTGAAGTATTACGAAGCAACCCTGAAGTGGACACTGCGGCATGCCCGCCTTGTCTTAGCCCTGTTTATCATAAGCATCCCCCTTATGGGCATTCTCGTCCTGCATATAGAAAAGGAACGCATGCCGAAAGTGGCACAGGATGACACATTACTGACCATCGACTGGAACAGCAACATCTCAGCACAGGAGAACGACAGAAGGATAGCCGGAATGATGGGTGCCATCAAGGAAGACGTACAGACATCCACAAGTATGATAGGCGCACAGGAGTTCATGCTGGCACATACCAAGGACATCACTTCATCGGAAGCCGTAGTCTATCTGAAGGTAGCAGACTCGAAGTATCTTGATCAAATAAAGCAACAATTCACTGCTTATCTGCAGCAGCACTATCCGCAGGCATCGGCAGAATATGGTGAGCCGGGTAACCTGTACAACCTGATTTTCTCGACAGACGAGGCAGATTTGGAGATACACCTGCAGAACAGAGAAGGCAGGCGCCCCACCATAGATGCAACGCGAGCTTTCAGGGACACCCTGCTCCGACACTTCCCGAATCTCGAGATTTCCCCTGTCATGACAGAGACGAACATCCGCTATGTGGCAGACATGGAGCAGATGGCGATATACAAGGTAAGCTATGATGCATTGTACCGAAGGCTTAGGGAACTGGTCAGCAGAGGCATTGTATTCAGTATCAACGAAGGAGCGCAGTCAGTGCCGGTAAAACTGGTTTCCGGGGAAATGACATTTACGGGTGTAGAGAGACATATCTTGGCAGAGTGTGTAAAAAATTCTGATGGTACAGACATACCCATTTCCTATTTGGTTCGTGAAGCCAAAGGCGAGGACTACAAGCGTCTTCAGGCAGGAAACGGAGGAGAGTTCTATACCCTCAGTCTGAATGCCAAGGACAGAGAAGTAGAGGAGGTAATGGCGTTTGTGAATGAATACATCCACAGGCCGCAGAGTCAGTACAGCGCAAGCTTTGCTGGAGGTTATTTCTCCAGTCGTATGCTCATCAGTGAGCTTTCCGTCGTGCTTGCCGTAGCCTTGGCTTTGCTTTACTTCATCCTTGCGGCACAGTTCGAGAGCCTGGTACAACCCCTTATCATACTGCTAGAGATGGTAGTAGATGTATTCTTCGTATTGGTTGGACTATGGCTGTTGGGTGAGTCGCTTAATCTGATGTCCATGACAGGCTTGGTAGTAATGAGCGGCATCATCATTAACGACTCTATCTTGAAGATAGACACCATCAATCACAGCCCACATCTGAAATCGGGCACTCGCAGGGGGCTGATACGTGCCATTATAGAATCTGGCAGGAGGCGCTTGCGCCCCATTGTCATGACTTCGCTGACCACCATTCTCGCCCTGCTTCCTTTCCTAAGTCATGGCAGCATGGGTGCAGCCATACAATACCCGCTGTCGCTGACCTTGATTATAGGCATGACCATAGGAACGGCAATCAGCCTGTTCTTCATACCGATGCTATACTACCTGATAGAAAGATTAAAGATGAAGGACTAGAGATTAGGGAATAGAGATTAGAAGATAAGGATTGATGATGAAGATATCACGTTTTACACTGCTGCTTACGCTGGCTATCCTGATGGTCATAGGCTGTGCGTTGATTCCCAGGATAGATGTGGCAGACCGGCCCCGTCCCAGACAAGGGAAAACACTCAGTGTGTGGTATTCGTGGCATGGGGCATCTGCCAAGGTGATAGAGCAGAATGTCACATCCAGGATAGAAGGCCTTGTCTCAGCTGTGAGCGGAGTGGAGAGCGTGAAATCGGAGTCGTACTTCGGCAGTGGCAGGGTGACCATAGAGTTGAAGAAGAATGCCGACGTGTCAGCCACGAAATTTGAGATTGCCTCCCTGCTCAGACAAATAAGGAAACAATTACCGGAAGGCGTGAGTTATCCCGAGTTGTCAGGCGGCGAGGTAGTAAACGAGAACCAGCGGAAGGAAACGACACAAGTATTACTAAGCTACCGTGTTAACTCGAACCTCAGTGATGAACAGTTGAAAGAGTACATCGAGCGTCAAGTAGAGCCAGCACTTCGTCAAATAGAAGAAGTGAAGCGCGTGGAAGTGACAGGAGGACGCCGCAAGTACATCGTTATTACTTACGATCCGTTCATCCTTTCCATCTACGGACTCTCTGCCGGTGATATAGAAAACGGCATAAAGTCATTCCTTGGCAAGAGTGATGTGGTAGGCGAGGTGCAGCCCAAAGAAAAAGGAGAGAACCAAAGGTCGACGCCAGTCAAGCGCACACTCTATCTTACCACCGAGAAGTTCGGGAAGCCATTGGAGGAGATGCCCATAGGAGCAGTGGATGGCAAGACGGTTTATTTGGGTGACCTCGCCACCTACGAATATAAAGACCGTCTGCCAGGCAGTTACTACAGGGTGAACGGGCTGAACACCATCTACCTGAATATACATGTAGATGCCGAAGTGAACAAAATCACCTTGTCAAGGACACTCAGGAAGAAAATAGCGGAGATAGAGAAAGGGCTGCGTGGTGGCGTGTATCTGACGCTGACGCATGATGGGGCAGAAGAGAAAGAGAGTGAGTTGAACAAACTCATTTGGCGCTCCACGCTGTCGCTGTTCATCTTGTTGCTTTTCGTCTGGCTGGTACGCCGTGATTGGCGTTACCTGCTCATCATGATGCTTACACTTGCAGCCAACCTTGCCTTGGCTGTCATCTGTTATTATGTCTTTGACATACGTCTGCACATCTATTCGCTGGCAGGCATCACCGTATCGTTAGGTATGGTCATAGATGCAGCCGTCGTGATGGTGGACCATTACAGCTATTACCACAACAGAAAAGCCTTCTTGGCGATATTGGCAGCACTGCTTACAACCATCGGCTCATTGATAGTCGTCCTGTGGCTGCCCGATTTCCTGCAAAAGGACCTGTATGATTTTGCCTGGATCATCATTATCAATCTTTCCGTCGCTCTTGTGGTCAGCTGGTTATTTGCTCCGGCGCTGATAGACCAGTTGGGCTATCACAGTCGTCAGCAGGGTAGGGTAAGACATCAGCGTTTTGCAAGATGGTGGAACCGATACTATCTCCGTTATATCCGTTTCACTCAAAAGCGCAAGTGGATATACTATATACTAATAATCCTGGCATTCGGAATCCCCTTCCATGCCCTGCCAACAAAATGGGGGGAGAGTGGTGACCGATACTACGGAATGCCACAGGAAGATACTGTTTCAAAGCCTTGGTACGAACGTGCCTATAATGCCACGTTCGGAAGTGACTTTTTCCAGAGGGACTGCAAAAAGCCATTGTCAAAAGTGTTCGGTGGTACCATGCGGTTATTCTCTGAGTCGCTTTCTGAGAATACTTTTAGCCGTAATGATGAAAAAGAAATTCGCCTGAACATCCGTGCTCAGATGCCATTGGGCGGTACGGCAGCACAGCTCAATGAGAAAGTCGTGATACTGGAGAACTTCCTTGCCGGTTTCTCTGAGATAGAGCGCTTTGAAACGCGTGTAGAGGGATGGGGTGCAACGGTGACAGTCGATTTCAAGGAGGAGTACAAACACACCTCTTTCCCCTATGTGTTGGAAAATAAGGTTATTGGCAAGGTTATCTCCATAGGCGGTGCCGACTGGAGCACGAGCGGAGTAAGCGAGAGAGGTTTCAGCAACTCTTTGAACCTTCAGTATCGTTCCAACAGGATAGAGATAGCAGGTTATAATTATGACCGTCTGTATCGCATTGCCGAGGATATGTGTGATGAGATGCGGAAAAACAACCGTGTGGTTGACTTGATTATAGAGACACCAGGACATGAGAATCAGGAGGACGAGCTATATATGCGCTATGACAAGGAGAGGATGGCACTCTATGACTTTGACCTCCCTGCCGCTCACAGTAAGTTGCGCGAGGTCCTTACAGGAAGAGACATTGACCGCTACAGAGACACGCACTTCTCTTCGGACATGTATCTGAAGTCTGCATGGCAGGACAAGTTTGACCTATGGCGTTTGAATAACTCTTTCTTGAAGGTTGGTGACAAAGAAAACCGTATATCGGACTTCATGACGATAGAGAGGCGAGAGGCTAAGAACTGCATTCCACGAGAAAATCAGGAATATGTGCTGCGTGTGGCCTTCAATATCTTGGGAAGCTATACCTACACCAGCCGTTACATTAAGCGCATAACAGAGGAGTTTAATCAGAAGATGCCCGTCGGTTACAAATGCCGTAATACTTCATACGGCTATTATCAGGACAAAGGCACACAGTACTGGTTATTAGGACTCATTATTATCATCATCTTCTTTGTGTGCAGCATCCTGTTTGAATCGCTCAGGCTACCGCTTGCCATCATATCTCTCATCCCTGTTTCCTTCATTGGCACATTCCTCACTTACTGGCTGTCGGGTGTGGAATTCGGAACGGGCGGCTTTGCCTCTATGGTCCTGCTGAGCGGTCTGACGGTAAATGCCGGTATCTATATTGTCTGTGAATACAGGAATCAGAAGGCAGCCTATCCTTCTGTAACGCCACTGAGAACATATATAAGAGCCTACAGCCACAAGATAACGGCGGTATTCCTGACCATCCTTTCTACAGTTCTTGGTCTTGTCCCGTTCTTTATCGACGGAGCAAAGGAGTCGTTTTGGTTCTCGTTTGCCGTTGGCTCTACCGGCGGTTTGCTGTTTTCTATCGTGGCATTGGTAGTTGTGATGCCGATATTCTTACGATTTAAAATACATTTAGATAAATAAATTAGATTATTACTTTGTTTAGTTTTAAATATGCAACAAAACGGATACTATAGAATGATGATAATTCCTTTGATGTATGATACTAATTGTAAGAATTTAAAATGGATATTTTATAATTGTCTTTAACCTATTTGTACACTAAAATGTTAAAAGGAAATGAAAGACAAAAAAAGTAGTAAAAAGTATTCAAAAAATTTGGGAAATACGCCAAAAATGCGTAACTTTGCAAAAAAGTTGGTAAAGAATAAACATTGTTTTAGAAGAGGACTTAACGCTATGGCTTACGATTTGCAATCGTTCCTTTCTTACAAACAGAGATTGGAAACTTGTGACACAGAGAATTCCACAGAAGTGATTTACAATGACAGTATTGTTCATGCTGCAATGGTTTATAATCAATTGTTTCAAAGAGCAACAAGGAGCGAAAACAAGACTGTAAATATGTTCTGTGGCAGTTTGTCAATATTGCGTGATAGCACAGAAAAAAAAATAGCCGAAGAAAGAGAAAAGATTCGTCCAAAAGAAGGAACTTCGGATTGGGCAGAATGGGAGAATTTCCAGCCATTTTATGATGTAAAAAATGCAGTGAAGGATTTTTTCGAAAAAGGGGGGAAGTTGAACGTCGTCCTCGAAAATCGGGGAAAAAGTATAGAATGGGAGCAAATGTATCCCCTTCTTAAAGATGCCTATGACAAAGGTAAGTTATATATTGGTGGCTTGCCAATAAAAATAGGCTTAGATCATTTTACCATAGTTGACAATGCATATCGTTGTGAAAATTCTGATGAGAGAAAAACGGCAATTTGTTGTTTCAACGACAAGCAAGTGACAGATGTTCTTATGAAGTCATTCGAGCTTTTGAAACGGATGGCGGTACCTTTTGCATTTGAAAAAACATGTTAAAGATTCTTTTCTTTGCGTCATCTCCGGAAATACTGGGGGACACACAAACTATTATTGGCATATTTGTGACACTCATAGTGTTGTGCTTGTTTAATTCATATAAGCAGAAAGAAGCATCAAGAAATAATAACAACTTCATTCATCAGCTTTTTGATGATTTTTGTTATGGTCTTTCTAAAGCCAACGCATCGTATATTAGTCAGTTAGGTGAAAAACTTGCAGAGAGGAATTTACCAGAATCTGATGATGAATCTTTTTGGAAAAAAATGGCGGAGGGGACAAATGGTGGAACAGAGTTGTTAAAGAATCGTTCAGAAGCGAAACTTATACCCCAGCAATTTTTCCAAGAAGCACAGGGGAGAATTAATTCTGCAGAAGAGTTATTGGAGGGAGTGCGCTCTCGTCAGGAAGATACATATGTAGAATTATTTATTTTTGTTATATCCTCATTGGTTTTAGTCGTTGATGGGATGCATATTTCTATGGGAATAGGTACGATATTTGTTTTATTCTTGTCAGGTCTTTCCCTTCTGTATACAACAGGGTTATGGATTATATATTATACTAACTTGCCTATTAGTCGTGCAATTGAGAACAAAAATAATCATGTTATTAGGAGGAGAATGGAATTTCTTTTGATTCTTCTTTCTCTCTCTTCATTGTGGCTGTTTTCTTTAGGGCTTGTTCCTAGACCATGGATGTCTTATTTCATATTTCTGTTACTTACAGGGATTGCTTTTACTTTTTTTATGTGGCGTCGCTGGGGAACATTATTGACAGAGAAATATAACAAGCATCAAGTTATACGTCATTTAATTTATATTATTTTATCGTCGAGCCTTTTAACAGGTTTGTTTGTCTTTGTGCAATCTTCAGATTGGGCCTATACATTATTTGGAGGTAAAAATCAGGATTATTTCCAAAATTGGAACACAGTGATTGCTTCAATTCAAGATGTCCGTGTTATGCGTATATTGTTCCTTTTATATGTTGCAGTATGGGGTATTTTCACACCCATTTTTGGTGGTTTCATTTTAAGTCATTTTTATGCATATAATGTAAAAAGAGATGTGAGGAATCGTTTTATTGCAGCAGTTGAGAAATCCGATAAGACACAAGAAGAATATAAGAGGATTGTTAAAAAAATAAAAAATGAATATTTAAAGAACGGAAAAAGTGCATGATTTATCTAACGTTATAAATGTATATTTTTTATGTTAAAAATTCTTCGGAGGTTATAACTCGAAGTTATGTATTTATACTGTTTACCTTTTGTAGAGTAAGTAAAAATAATCACATAACCCCGTTTATTATCGCTGCAATATACTGCGACTGCGGGAACTTCTCACAGCCTATGAACAGCGTATCGAAGGCATCTGTGCCGTCGGTACGGTGTTCAAGCAAATCCTCTTCCGATTCAGCCAGCTTCTCGCCCCCTTTGTCCTTGTGGAAGCCATTGCGCCCACGCGTGACACCAGCCGCCTGAATAGCGAGAATCAAGTCATCGTTATTCTGGCGATTAAAGAACGGCATGAGCCGCTGCTTGCCTTGGAAAGCCTGGTTGATTAGCAGATACTTCTCATCATATCGCATTGGATTACTAAGATAGATATTATTGTCAGTCCATCCATGCCGTTCAAACTCAGGGATAATCACCCAACGAAAATTCTATCCATTTAATATATGGTATGAGCCGGGACTGTTTTTGTTCTGATTCTTATGCAACTTCAAATAAAAGGATAATTTATAAATGAGAACTGATAGTTTAAACAGGTACTTTATTTACATTCCCTTTTCAAATTAAAAATGAGTATAGTTTAATGTCAACCATATATGACACGAAGAAATAGTATCGAGTATACAAATGATTATAAGATTGTCATCATTGCAGCCCTTAATCTTATTTCGAATTTCTTCAAATACAAAAGCAAATACCACTATTTATTATTCTTAATAAATGTGCTGATTTGTCTTATTTTATTATTCGTGCTTGGATATAATGAAACACTACCCTAGATTTACACGTATTATGATTTGCAAAATTCTGTTTCTGTGTGTTTCTCGATGTGTTTCTGTAAATACATGTCAAAATTATTTTTATTTATGGTGCAATGTGCTGTAAATCAATTGTATGTAAGCCTTTTGAAAGGATATGTGTGTGAATTTTTCATGATTTGGTAACACAAAGAAACAATTATTTTCTTTGAAGTTTATGTTTTTTCTGTATTTTTGCATCAGATTCTATTATAAATTTGAGATTTTATAGAATGAAAACATAATTTTAGAATTAAACTCATGCGTATAGTACAAACTTTATGGACAGCAGGACGTAATCCTTTGGAGTACAGTTTTGGATGGTTACGTCCAGAGTATAACCTTATGTCATGGGCATTAAGTTGCCTATGTCTGAGAAAGTACTACGATGAGGTTGCACTATACACTGATGAAGAGGGGAAGCATGTGCTCATTGACCTGCTTCATCTTCCCTACACAGAAGTCAATGTCGTCTATGACGAGAAGCTATGCTTGCCGCAACATTGGGCTTATTCAAAAATAAAAACCTATTCTATACAGACTATACCATTCTTGCATGTGGATGGCGACATATTCCTAACTGAGCCAATATCCGAGGAAGTTATCAATGCACCGCTGATTTCGCAAAACAGGGAAATAGGCACAGCCTATTACAAAAGAATGATGGATAGAATCCTCCAAGAACCAGCTTTAAAACTTCCCAAATACATTGAAGATGGGTTGAAGGAAGAGTCTATTGCTTCTTATAACATGGGTATCTTCGGCGGTAGAGACTTGAACTTCATTCATCAGTTCTGCTATGAAGCTTTTAGCTTTATAGAAAAGAATAGTATGAACGATTATACCTGTAGACAATCTTTCATTGACTGCAATGTGTTTTTTGAGCAGGTTATCTTTGGCGTAATGACAGACCTTCATAAGAAAGAAGTCGCTAGTGTCATAGGCAGAGCAATCTGTGATGAAGGCTATACAAGGCAAGAGTTCTGTAATTTTAAGAGATTTGGAGAAAACAAGTTGTTACATTTGTTGGGAGGACATAAGAGGAATAAAAATATTACTTATTCTTTGGAAAAGTTCATGCTTACTAATTATCCTAAATTAGTGGAAGAAATAATAACCTTGGTAAATAAAAGAAACAAGTATAATTGCCTTTCGTGTAGTCGAGCACAAATAAACAATATCATATACCAAATTGTTCCTGGATTTGAAGATTTTATTGAAAAGAAACTTGCTTCGGATATGCAGGCAAGCGATGATGTCTTGTTAAACGAAGAAAAATACAAAATAGCGACACTTCCATTTTATGAAGAACAGAAAGGACAAAATTCTTTCGTGGAGCGTACTATAGGTCTATCCATATACGAGCTTCCTGATGGCATATTGGAAACTGATATGGAGAAGTTGAAAAAACTTTTAGAGTGTGAGTGTCATTTTCCACTCAGTCATATAGCTGTTTATCCATCTTTACGACAAGACTTCTTAGAAGTCGTTCCGTTAGAACAAACAGGTTTTAATACTCTTATGGGTATTGGAGATGAAGTGATGACAATAAGTGAACTTAATGCTCGAATTTTGAGGGATAATTGTCGTATAGATGGAACTGTGTCGGAGCCTTTACTGAAATTTGCAATGCAACATATAAAATATCTGATTAATACAGGTATACTAAAAATAACTGAGAGTAGTAAATAACATTTTCATTATCAAAAAAAACATTATTATGGCAAACGAAAAAGGAACTTATTCAAACCCTTACACTTACGGAGAGTTTGAAGTTTTACTCAATGAAGGACACTGGTATGGAGGTCATGTCATTTATGAAGGAGTTACCTATTATTACAATCATGAAGGAATACGGGGCAGTGATGGCTGCGATGGTTGCAATGGGTGCGGTGAAGGCTGCGGTGAAGGCTGCGGTGAAGGCTGTGGCGAAGGCTGTGGCTGCGGTTGTGGTGAAGGCTGTGGCTGCGGTTATGGTTGTGGTATAGCAAGTGGCTCAGAATTATATCAAATTTGTGTTGATGATCCTATGTTTGCTCTTAGTACAATTGTTAGAATTACATGGGGATCTGGAACATTTTTACATGGAAGTGAACCTTCCTTAGAAGTGGAATATGTCTCAGGCACTAATTTTTCATTTGTGTTTTCTTGGGAAAATGCCTACAGGGTACATATATATTCTGAAAGTACAGCACCTTATCATTTCTTTTATAATATTCCTCACCATTATTATAGATAGAATAAAATGGGACTATTTTGAGAAAATTTTTAAAAAGAATATGAGGCGTTTTGCATGTTTAAAGGCCATGCTGCTCCTTGCTCTGTGTCCTGTGCTTGGACAAGCACAAATGAGCATATTGCCGCTAGAGATGGTGTTCGTCCATATGGATAATACCTGCTATTTTCTGGGTGATACGCTTTTCTACAAAGCCTACGTCCAAAGGAGCGATACTGGCAAGCCGACGAACCTGAGCGAGGTGCTTTATGTGGAGTTGCTCAATCAGGACGGCTACCTCGTTGAAAGGCAAGTGCTGAGATTGAAAGGCGGTCAGGCGAATAGCAGTATCTGTCTGGAGGACACGCTCTATGCCGGCTTCTATGAATTGAGGGCTTATACGCGCTGGCAACTCAATTTTGGTAGGACGGAGCATCCACATGACAAGTATATGAACCGTTGGTTTCTGAAGAAGGAGTATGCGAAGGAGTACTTTGTGGATTATGATAAACTCTACAGTCGTGTCTTCCCCGTTTACGACAAACCTCAAGAGCCAGGCGAGTACTATCGGGATATGACTGTCCGTCCTCTTCGCAGAGACTATGCTCCGGAGAAGACTTCCAAGAAGCCTACCGTTTCCTTGTTCCCGGAAGGCGGCAACTTGATAAGCGGAACCAGCCAGAGAGTGGCGTTCGAGGTGAAAGATGGCGAAGGCAAGTATGTGGATGGCAAACTCTTCGTGCTGAACGAGAAAGGCGATACCATTTCTTCTGCCAGAACCGAGAACAGAGGCAGAGGATGCCTCGAACTCAATATACGAAAGGACGATAAGTACAAGGCTTTCTTTGAAGACAGGGAAGGTGAGCAGTCAAAAGTTTCTCTTCCCGACATACTCTTAACGGGAGCCGCTATGAAGGTTGCGCAGGATGCCTCTTCCATCAAGGCTGACATCAACATACAAGGTATAGAAAGAGACTCCATCCTGCTTCTTGTGACAACCTGCGGAAAGCCAAGGATGAGGATTCCTTTCGAAGGTAATGCCATTACGGTTAGCAAGGACTCTCTGCCCGCAGGAGTCGCCCAATTGACATTAGTAAAACAGGGAGACATTCTGGCGGACAGACTTGTCTTCGTGCATAAACCAGAACAGCAGGAAGCCCCTCTACAAATACTCGGACTGAAAGAAAACTATGAGCCTCTGGAGCAAGTCTCTTTGAAAGTACAAGGAAAAGCTAGCACCTCTCTCTCCGTTTCTGTGAGGGACAATGTTTCGAGCGACCTCGTCTACGATAACGGCAATATCATGACCGAGATGCTCTTGTCCAGCCACATAAAAGGCTTCGTAGAGAATCCGGGCTACTACTTCGAGGCAGATGATTCGGAGCACCAAAGGCACCTGGATCTCTTGCTTATGGTGCAGGGTTGGCGGCGGTTCGATATCAAACAGCCTGAGATTGTAGAGCCTTACGAGAAGTCGCAAATGATAGTGGGCGAAATCAACAAATACACGCCTTTAGACCAGGAAGACGGTTTTATTCTTGTAGGAACGATACAGCAGGAAGACACTTACATGCGTCATGGGTATGGCGGACCGATTCCTGTTCGAGGCACAGGTGCGGGAAATGTGCAAGGTTTTTTGTTTGCTTCAACGGACGAGTCCCCCTTGCCTCTCTGGTACACGGAATTTGAACGTGATTCCACCTTTGTAATAGACAAACCCCTCCAGACATATGACTATGAATCTCTGAGCAGTCCAATGCGGAAAACACGTCTCCATGCAGAATATGTTCAACCAGGAGCGACTCCTGTCTATGGGGATTTGACTATCGGGGAAGATGGCAAGTTTTCCATTCAAGCTCCCCATTTTGGAGGATATTGTCTCATGCATCTTGCCGCAGCAAATCCTGAGGATGTAAACAAAGATGAAAAGAATGGTAAGGGGAAAAAGGGTAAAGTGGTTCATCATCAATGGCTTTTGCCAAATTCGGGTGAATATGCGAACTATAGTATTAGAGTCCATAGATGCTACCCTCATTTCGTCAAACCTTATGAATACTACCAGCAGCAGTTCCTTGCAGGGGAAGAAGACGAAAATAATGTCGGAACAGTTAAAACGGGAGATGTGACAACACTTCAAGAGGTAAAGATAAAAGCAAGAAGACGAATCCTGCGCAAACTGAATCTGGGAAAACCTGCTCTTGTATTGGATGCTTATGATGCTTTTAACCAAATTGTAGATGCTGGACTGACGTGCGCATACTTTGCTGGCTCCATGTCATTCAGCAATACCCTATCTCGGCTGCTTATTGGTGATATGGGGCTGGATCGGACGTATCCAATGGAAAGGAGATGGGATGGAAGAAACATATCTGTCAGCAGTATACAGTTAAAAGAGGAACAACTCAAATACAATCATCTGGAGAACTTGAATAAAGTGTATGTCTATACGGACTATTCTCCTCGCATGGAAGGAAACTCCCAATTTAGTGGAACAGACCAACCTTCAGTTACCATTGATCTACATCGTTTCCTTGACGATTCGAAACGCGTAACCTATCGAGACCGTTTCATAGTATTGGACGGTTATGCCACCTCTGCCGACTTCTATCATCCTGACTACAGCAAGCACAAACTCCCAGAAGGACAGAAAGATTACCGCCGCACGCTTTATTGGAATCCCAATTTGCAATTAGACAAGAACGGAGAAGCAAATGTCACTTTCTATAATAATTCTCGCCAGACAACCCTTTCTGTCGAAGCCGAAGGCCAAACATCAGATGGTACCTTACTATGGAATCAATGAGTTTAGAATGATTTTTCCACCGATTAATGAATTCTAACAATAATAGATGTTAGTTAATAATTGGGAGAACATGCCTATTGACTATGTAATACCATTTGTTGATTACAGTGACGAAAAATGGTTTGTGGAGTACAAAAAATATGTATCTAGTTTGAGTGACTGGAGCAATAACGCTACTCGTTTTCGTGACTGGGATACTCTTCGCTTCCAACTTCGCAGCATAGAAAGATATATGCCATGGATAAGAAACATATTTATTGTAATGTCTATATCTGAGACTCAGGTTCCTAAATGGCTGAACACACAGCATGAAAGTGTACACATTGTATGGGACTGGGAAATTGTTCCGAATGAATATCTACCTGTTTTTAACTCAAATGTCATAGACTTGTATATTCCTCGCATAAAAGGATTGAGCGAACATTATCTGTATGCCTGTGACGATTACATAATCATGAGGGAACAGAAGCCCGAAAATTACTTTTTCGAGAACGGAATCAGACTTCATTTGGGCCAATATTGGTTTACCGATTCAACCTACTGTCAAACTATTATCAACTCGGATTGGTTAATTTGCCCCCAGCTTGTTTCCAAAACTTCAGGGCGTTATATCTTACCTTACTGTCACCATGCCATTGTGCCACATTTGAAGACGGAAAACATAAAAGTTATGGAACAGTACCAAAGAGAGATAGAGCATTCTCTCTCTAGATTTAGAGAAAGCAAGAATCTAACCTGGCTCATCTATCCGTTAAGTCTAATGAAGAAAGGATTGCTTCAGGATGGGGACATCAAAACGCGATTCAACGCACTTCGTGACGAGAATAGCATCCGAGCCCTTGATTTTGCAGGTTGTGATGTGATAGTCCTCAATGATGAGTACCGTGATGATTTCCATGTTGGGAAGCCTCTTCTTATAAACCGACTAGAAGAAATCCTGCCTGGTAAATCGAAGTTTGAAAAGTAAAATCAAATAGACATGAGTAACATGATGTAAGATGGAGATTTATCTATAATAAGCTTTATTCTAAAATCTTTAGTAGAAATCTCGAGTTCATGCCCACTCAAGGCATTTACATCGAAAACGGGCAGAAAAGAGCGATAAAATAATATAAAGAGTTAATCCGTAACTTTGCAGAAAGATGTCCTACATTGAATCCATTTTGTGAAAGTTAAGATGGTGACAATTGTTACGTATCGTTAATGTTTTTTACATACTTGTATACTTTTGGGGCAGAAGAAGTAAGTGAACTGCAAATAATTGATAAAAGACATGTTGTGTGAAATATGTTTTGCTTATTATTTACTATATTTGCAATCGTAAAAAAGATTACATGGTATTATTTTTTGGAGTATTATAGATATAATTTATATTGGTTATTATTTTTGCATGTGGCAGATGATGAAGAAACGATAAAAATGTTTGCTTAGAAGTGGAGGATTAGGTACGGCGTATTATTAGAGAATATAATAGTGTTAATAACTAAAATTTTATTTATACTTATGGTAAATACGATATTTGAAAATGGAATGACATGGCTACGTGCGGATTTCCATTTGCACACAAAAGCTGACAAGGAGTTTACTTACACAGATACACCAGAGCAATTTAATGGTAAATATGTGGAAAGGATAGTGGATGAAGGTATAGCCATAGGCGTAATAACTAATCATAATAAGTTCGATAGAGAGGAGTATAAAAGCTTACGAAAGGCTGCCAGTAAAAAGGAGATATGGATACTCCCTGGCGTTGAGCTATCGGTTAATGACGGAGCCAATGGAATACACATACTTATTGTCTTTGATAAAGATAGTTGGTTAGAAGGTGATGATGATTATATCAACCAGTTTCTTACTTCTGCATTTGAAGGGGTGGCCAACCGTGAAAATGAGAATACGCCATGTAGACTTTGTATGATGGATGTTCTAAAGAAATTGAATGAACATAGGCTACAAGGAAGAGATTCTTTTGTGATTTTGGCTCACGTTGATCAGAATAAAGGTTTTTTTGAGGAACTTGATGGTGGAAGAATTTTAGCCATTGGAAAAGATGAACTTTTCAAAAGTTCAATTCTTGGATTCCAAAAGGTTACAAAACGAGATACGATAAATAATTGCGTTGCATGGTTTAAAGGATGGATGCCTGCATTTGTTCAAGGATCTGATTGTAAAACAATAGCTGATGTTGGCAAGGCTCATGTCATAGACGGTAATGATGCCAAAGTATACATAAAGATTGGTGACTTTAATTTTGAGGCTCTTAAATATGCATTAATTGACCATCGACATAGGGTTAGCCCTATAATTCCGACTCAAAATAAGACGTATGTAAAATCTATTTCATTCAGTGGTGGAAAACTAGATGGGAAAAACATTGAACTATCACCCGACCTTAATAGTTTTATAGGTATTCGAGGAAGTGGGAAATCTGCTATTATAGAGATTCTAAGAGATGCACTCGGAATAGAGTTAAATGATGCTGCGGCTGATAAATCATATAAAAATGAACTCGTAAGCTACATCCTTGGAAGTGGTGGCAAAGTGACGATTGTGTTAAGATGTAATGACGGAAAAGAATATCGTCTGGAACGTATACTTGGCCAGTCGCCTTCTATCTATGATGACGCCAATAATAGGCTTGATTGTTCTTTATCTGCCATCTTCAAGAATCCAGTGTATTTTGGGCAGAAAGACCTTTCGAACAAAAAAGAAACCTTTGAATCAGAATTGCTTCAACGATTAATATGGTCTCATATAGAAGGTCAGAAGTCAGTTATTGATGAGAAGAAGCTTTATGTGAGAAATTGTGTATTAGAGTTACAGAAGGTAAAAGACATTGCTATACAGAAAGAGGAACTTGAGAAAACAATTAAAGATACTGTGCAAAAATTAAAATTTTTTAGGGATAATGGTGTGGAGGACAAATTAAAAGTCCAAGCTCAATATGAAAAAGACAAGAAAGAAATGCAGTTGAAAATCAGTACAATCAAACAATTTAAAGAAGAATTACTGAATATAGTTGAATCATCAAACGAATGTTGGGAACCATTAGTTGGTTCTGATGAAAACAAGGCACATTTCGAGAAGGTTAATTTGGCATTAAAGGAATTGAGCTCGATTTCTCAAGATATAATGTCTTTGGCAGAAAAACTTTCGAAGGTCATAGAAAAGATTGAAAATGCGTTGAACGAGGTTATAGAAAAAGAAGAATCTATGGCGGAGGATTTCGCTAAAATAAAACGCGAACTCAATTCTGATACGATTAATCCTGATACTTTCCTGAAACTTAGTAGTTTGTTGACTGAATCGAAAACAAAAATAGCTGAAATTGGCAAACAAGAGGAGCTAAAGAAAAAACTTAATTCAAATCTTAATAAGGCTCTTGATGACTTGAATGAGGCCTGGCGTCAAGAATTTCTTGCATTGGAGAAAGAGGTCGCCAAAATTAATGATTCCAATGGGAATTTGACAATTGATGTGGTATTTAAAGGACGACGAAACGACTTTATCAATCACATCAAAGGATTCTTAAGGGGCACTGGATTAAGAGAGGCTACATATCAGAATATCGAAGCAAATTATAAAGACTATATTGAAATAATTAGGAATTGGAAAAACTTCAAAGATGGACTTAATGAAAATGTTGTTGGGGAAGTAAGTAAGAGGTTTAAAGAGTCTCTTGGCGATCTGCTTACTTACAAGGTGGAAAACCGAGTCACTATTAAATATAAGGGAAAGGCTTTGTCCCGTCATTCATTAGGGCAGAGAGCTTCTGCATTGATTTTGTTTTTGTTGGCACAAAAAGATACCAATGTATTGGTGATAGACCAACCAGAAGACGACCTTGATAACCAAACTATTTATGAAGAGGTGATTACTGAAATAATAAAGTTGAAGCCCCAAATGCAATTCATTTTTGCCACACATAATGCAAATATTCCTGTGCTAGGTGAAAGCGAGAAGGTCGTAGCATGTGATTTTGAGAATGGTAATAGCATAGAATTAGAAGACGGCTCGATTGATACGCCTAGTATTCAAAAGGCTATTGTAGGTATTATGGAAGGAGGAAAAATTGCATTTAACCGTCGTCGTGATATCTATAATATTTGGAAGATTAGCTAATATGGAATAGTTTTGATAAATAATGCAAGATGGATAATACAATATGACAGATGAGAAGGTTTATAGAGACAAATTATAGAATCGGTTAAAATACCGAGATAAAGAATAATAATTTGTTTCTAAAATGAAGTAGATTGCTGAGAAAATGACGGACCCATGGATAAGTTTATTCAAGTAATTATTGGCTTGATCAAAGCTACGTATACATAAGAATCATTTAATAACAAAGACGTATATTCATGTCTTTTAGAATTGCAGGAATAAAGATTCTTCAAGATTGTGCTCATTGTTTCAGGAACCATTTAAACAGAATCCATATATATATAACTGTAAAAACGATGCTCGCCAAAGATGTAAAAATCAAAAGATGTACATAGAGTCTAGTAGATGTACTCCTTAAAAAAGCAACTAAAAGTAAAGACAAAACAGAAGACAAAACAGCAGCCATTGACATCTTCGTGATAAACTTCATCGTCTTGATAAAACTCCGTAAAGCATTCATCCTTCTAGCGAGTGTCAAAGATTGCCCTCCTTCTTCCACCTGTCTGCCAAGTTCATTCAAACTATCCTTTTTGCTGACGACGAATGCTGTCGTCAAAGTAAAGATAGAAACACTGACTGACAACAGCGTTGTGGCTATTGTCATGCAAAGAGACAAGAAATCCTCATAGGCTTTAGCGTCAGTCATTAGAATTTGCTGCCAAATAGTTTGCAAAGATTCCTTCAACATTTTTCTTGATATTTTCTTTTTCGAAAATGCTCTTATCTTTTATTGCAGACTCTTTAATCTCAATTGAATAATTAAAACTGTCCTCAAATGACTCGGTGATTTTGTCTTTAAATTCTTGAACCATCGAAAACAGCCGTTTGTTGTAGGTTGAAAACTTAACACTTCGTCTATTGTACCATTTTATGAAATCCTTATCATTAAACACCAAAACCGCATCTTCTACACTCATGTTCTCTAACGATATTTTCTGTTCACGCTTAGAAGAGCATTTATAAGTGTAGTTTTTGATGTATTCGGGTATGCCTTCCTCATCCTCGCCAATCGTTGACAATGATATTTCCACCTTAGATATTAAATCATACTTGCGAATGTCTGCCAACATCTTTTCTGACTTAATATTTCTAATCGGAGCTTTGATTATCTGTCCCATTATTAGTTTGGCAATCTTCACTATTTCGGCCCCAACTTTTGATGGATCTTCATAGATGAAAATATGCCAGTAAATTTCAGAGACATCATTAACCAAATCCTTCGCAATGAGTGGATAAAGGATGAAAATATAGGTATCACTGCATAATTTGTCCTTCTGCTTGAAACGAAATTCATGCCCCTCGTCATCTTGTTGCTGATAAAATCCATCAATTAGATTAGACTTGTAAGCAGTCGCGCGCAACAACAAACATTTATCTTTGTTAAATGCAATATCCTCATAGGCAATACTGTCAATACCAATTGTCGTTGTCTTGGATTTGTAATCGCTGACGATATGAGCCTTGGGATTCGAATTATAGTCGTCAATATACTTCTTGGCCAGGTCAATCATATTCTCTTGCGATACGGCAAAAGAATCGAAAGAATTGGCATCATCCACCTCAATCCGTTTTGACACATATACTGGGACTTTAAGAGGATATGTCTTTTCTTCAAAAATTGTAGTATTGTCCTTTTTACTCATATGCGATGTAATCATCTGTTATTTATTACGATAGGTTCATCTGGGACATGGAGGGGGCGCCAAGTTGCCAAATGCTATTTTTATCCGTCATTGTTTCCAATAGTTTTATTATCTTTGGCCTTTTATTTCTTGGTAGAATAACTCTGTTTGCTTGGAATCACACCTTTCCCCCCCTCCTTGGATTAGGCACATCGCCCTGAGATTCTAAAACCTTATGATATTTCAGTTATTTAATATATTCCAAATATCTCAATGGTGCTATATCGAAAATTTTAGGTGTTCCGTTCTCTTGTATTAATACAACTGGCTTGTCTAAAGCCTGTCGGATTCCGAGTTCAAATAAGACATTCGGATTACGTGTGCATCGTTAGACGAGAGGTAATCCGAGCCGCAAACTTCGCCCCCTCGGCCTGGAGCCACGATGTCCGACCGACCATAAATCTTTTTACTCTCAAGTTTTACGGGTGCTGCAACATAATCTGTACCAGCCAATTTGAACATCAGTTCTTTTGCCATATTAGGGTTAATATTTTCGTTTTTGTGCAGTATCGCTTTGCAAATATAGACAAATTTTTTCATTAATTCAAAAAAAACTCATTTCATTTTATTATCTATCTCTTTTATGAATAAATATGTGTAAAAGTGTGAGCCTAATGAATCAATGTTCACATGCACCTCCGTATCCGGATTCTTGGAAAGCATAATCAATGTGATCTCTGTCGAAGTCATGTCCTCCGACATAGCCTTTCAGATGAAGATGGTATTTGTTTGTTCTTAGGCATAAAAAATAGTGTACTGATGAGTCTTTGGCACAAAAGTACACTATTATGACAGAAGCAGAAAAAACGTTAGGCTACACGCAATACAAATTTGATATAGCGTAGAGAGGCAGGATTTGTATGCGTCTGATTGCATTGTCATCTTTTTCGTCGCGATTTTCTAACAAGGCAAAGTTCTCCAAAGAACAACGTAATGCTTCCGTTAAGTGCTTGTAGTGCATGAACAATCGCAGGCTCTTCATTTTACCGCTTATTCCGGATTTGCATTCGATAGGCAGAACCTTCATGTCGCGGGTGATAATGTAGTCCACCTCAGAGTGCGTACCCTCGGCAGTATTTTCCCAATAATAAAGGTCATGCTGTGAACGCGGGTTGTTGTATTTGATGATTTCCCATCCCAGTACCATTTCAGCCAGTCCGCCTTTATTGACCAAATCTTCGGCTGTGCCAGCCACAATTAAGTCTGTAAGCCGACGTGCCCCCCCTAGATCCAAGTCAAGGATGCGCAGCAGGAGAGCACTGTCGAGATAAATATATTTACGGAACTTGTCGTTTGTCTCAGCCCCAAGTGGTAATCCGTTCGCCGCAGTATGACTGACACGTTTGACAATACCAGCATCACAAAGTAGCTTTAAAGCTTTCTTTACATCGTCTGCTCGATATGAGCCTTCGACCTTGCTGTAAGTGAATTTATCTCCAATCTGCAGGATGACGCTCTGCAAGGTGTTTCTGAGCAATGTGGGGTCAACCTTCTTGGCATATTTTATGAAGTCATCATAATATGTCAGTTGGATATCATCAAGTTCTGTCTGACAATTGCGATAGTCGTGTGTTTCCACCCATGCTGCCACGCTTGCAGGCATACCGCCCACCATCAGGAATGTACGATAGTGCTGCACGATGTCGTTATGCAGGGCAGAGAGCAAAGGATTGTTGCAATTGGCTTTTTGCTTTGCTTTCACCCATGCAACCTTTCCCTCAGCCATAAGGAACTCGTCAAAAGAGAAGGGGTAGACAAATAATGATCGTATTCGGCCAACGCCAAAGGACGGTAATTCTTGCAATGCGAATTCCAACAAGGACCCGGCAGCTACCACATGCAGTCCGGGAAAGTCTTCTTTGAATGACCACAAACTCTTGATGGCATTAGGGCAATCCTGTATTTCATCGAGGAATAACAATGTCTTGCCTGCCTCTACAGGCACATTGTATAGCAGCCCCAGGCTATTTGCCAATTCATGTACATCATGGATTCTTTCAAACACATCCTTTATGTCCGGGCGTTTCTCAAAGTTTACCTCGATGTAATAATCAAATGATTTACTCAGATGCTGAACAGCCCATGACTTACCAACTTGTCTTGCACCTCGTAACAATAGCGGTTTAAGGCTTCTGCTTCCCTTCCACTCTTTCAGCAGTTTATCTATTGCTCTTTCTATGTACATGTTCTCCTTTGCTTTATAGATGATTTCGGCTACAAAGGTACGAATTTTCAGCTGAACGACAAAGGATTTCAGCAATTATTTGACAAAACCGAGACGAATAGTTGTTCGATTTATGACAAAACCGAGACGAATAATTAGCCAAGATTTGACAAAACCGAGAGGAGGCCTACATCACACAGGGAACGAGAGACTTTGGTCGTGTGAATGTCACCTTGACAGTATTCACATGCACCTCCTTGTCAATCGTCTGAGTGATTTCCATGATAGGGTATGGCGCTTCCTTTGTCCCTATGATGTACGACTGCCCATCCGCATCCGTAACCACGAATGCCAAAGGAGGGTAGTGGCTCAAATCGTCTGTAGTGGTGAACTGCAGCACAGTTTTCTCCGAATAGCCCCCATTGTCATATTCCTGCTCCGCCTCGCATGAAGCATTGCCATATTGCTCAATGGCAGAGGGTAGCGGGAATATGGCAACAGGCAGTCCTGCCCGATGCTTCTCAGTGATGTTGGGTATGAGCGAAGCACAAGGCACGTAATAGATAACTGTTATGTTCGGAAGAGACTGCTTCATAGGTGGACAAAAAGCGATTGATGTAGTGAAAAAAAAGCTATATTTCTGCGTCTTTTGAAGATTTATGGTCAGTCAGACGATTATTCTTGCAATACACAGCCCTACAACGCTGGAGAATCTTGGCGACAGTGTTCCAGTTCTTGTCATCCACCTCGATGCCATGTTTCTCCATCCAGTTAGAGATGACGATGTCCGTCCTCTTGACCACATTCCCGACAGTATGCAGATCCGTCCATAATGCCACCTTGAAGCGATTGCGTATGCACTGGTGCAGCGCCATCTCCCCGCG
>JAEEGL013066951.1_pt1 | contig 37396 bp, 36 predicted proteins | sample 9134231 | NCBI WGS metagenome assembly JAEEGL01 (sample SAMN16246548, study PRJNA631951) | gut metagenome | biome: gut microbiome; feature: rumen; material: fiber-attached | host: Bos | place: Iran: Karaj | collected 2018-10 | reverse complement strand
TATATGTATCCAGTACCATATGAATGGTATGAAAAATATGGCGTAAGAAAATATGGTTTCCATGGAACAAGTCATAAATATATTACTGAAACTATGAAACATATGTTAAATAAAGAAGATGTTAATCTAATTATTTGCCATGTTGGTTCAGGAGCATCTATTTCTTGTATTAAAGATGGTAAATGTTATGATACTACAATGGGCTTAACACCATTAGATGGTTTAATGATGGGTACTCGTTGTGGAGCTATTGATGCATCTATTATTGAATATGTATGCAAAGAATCAGGTAAAACTGTTTCTGAAGTAACTAGTGATTTAAATAAGAAGAGTGGATTATTAGGTATTTGTGGTTTCAATGATAATAGAGATGTAGAAAAAGCTATTGCTGCTGGTGATGAAAGAGCTAAGTTAGCTTTAGATATGTATGTTGATATTATCGATAGATATATTGCTGAATATTATATTGAACTAGAAGGTAAAGTAGATGCTATGGTATTTACTGCCGGTGTTCTAGAAAATGGTTCTGAAACAAGAGCCGCAATTCTTAACAATTTAAAATGTTTAGGAATTGAAGTTAATGAAGAAATGAATTCTAAGATAGCAGGATTTAAAGATATAAATGAAGGATGTATAACTACAGATAATAGTGCCTTCCCAGTATATGTTGTACCAACAAATGAAGAAATAATGATCATCAGAGATACTTACAAATTAGCTACTAAATAGAGGCTAAAATGTTAGGTAATAATATATTTAAACAAATATATAAAAAGATTAAAGAATATGATGAAATAGTTATAGCTCGTCATGTTGGACCAGATCCAGACGCTATCGGTTCTGAAATAGCTCTAAGAGAGATAATCAAACTAAACTTTCCCGAAAAGAAAGTATATGCTGTTGGTACATCTGTATCTAAATTTAAATTCTTTGGTAATTTAGATAAATTAGATGAATCTAAACTTACTAAAGCATTATTAATAATTGTTGATGTACCTAAATTTGATCGAGTAGATTCAGCATATAAACCAAGATATAATTACACAATTAAAATTGATCATCATCCATGTGATGAACAAGTATGTGATTTAGAATTAGTCGATGAAACAGCATCATCTGCATGCCAATTAATTACTGAATTAGTATATAATACTAAACTAAAAATTAATCGTGAAATAGCGGAAAATTTATATATGGGTATCGTTGCTGATTCTGATCGTTTCTTATTAAGCTATACAACAGGAAAAACCTTATTTTATGCATCACGTTTACTTGATGAATTCAAATTTGAATTAAAACCTTTATATAATAATTTATATGAAAGACCACTAAGTGAACGTCGTTTTGAAGCCTATATTATTAATAATATAAATATTACTCCGAATGGTTTCGGTTCTATAAAAATTACTAAAGATTTAATCAAAGAATTTGGTGTTGATGCCTCGACTGCCTCTAATATGGTTAATGATTTAAATTTTATTAAAGAATTAAAAGTATGGGCTTTCTCATCTTATGATGAAAAAGTAGGTTTATATAAAATTAATATTCGTAGTCAAAGAATCCCTATTAATGAAGTGGCTGAACGTCATAATGGTGGTGGTCATAAATTCGCTTCTGGTGCTAGATTACATACCGAAGAAGAAATTGATGCACTATTTAGAGATTTAGATGAAGAATGTGCTAAGTATAATGAAGAGGAAAAATAATTCCTCTTTTTTTTATTCAAAGTTATTTATCTAATTTTATAAAAATGATATAATACTATATGTAAATAATTCATTAGATAATGGAAGGAGGAATAAATAATGAATAAATTTATAAAGAGTACATTATTAGGTTTATTCTTATTATTATTACCTAATATTGTATTTGCTCACACTGTTAGATTATATGATGGTGAGGTGCTATTAGATACTCAAGAAATCGAAGATCATGGAAGAATTGAATGGAAAAATTATAACCATAATGATCTTTATTCATCTTGGGATTTATATACTGATCCTGAATTTAATAATTATTTTTATTCAGATACAGAAATAACACAAGATATTGATCTATATGTTAATTTCAAAGCAAATTTCTGGGTAAGAATAGTTGATGAAGAAGGTCAAATCCATGATGAATATGGAAAGATTAAAGCTAATAATGTAGAATATCAAACTACTGCTGGAGTTAAACCACAAAATGCAGAGTTGACTTTAACAGCATTACCAAATAATGGCTTTGATTTTGTTGAATGGCGTGTTGGAACAGATCTTGAATGTGTTCCATTTGATGATTTAGACCCAATTTCAACTAATACAGAATATGGAATTACTATTCATGGTAATACAACAGTTTGGGCAGTATTCAGATTAGATGAATCAGTTAAATTTTCTTTAACATTAGATCCAAATAATGAAACAAGTGAATCAACTGTTTATTCTAATTTAGATTATGGAGAAACATTCCAATTACATTTACCAACTGATTATGATTTTACTTTACCAGCAAATAAAATATTTGTTGATTGGTATGATGGTGAAAATCATTATGAAGCTGGTGATACTTACACTGTAACTGATGATGCAACATTAGTAGCTCAATGGCGTGATGTTGATACTCCAGTTTATAATGTAACATTCGAATCAAATGGTGGAAGTAGTGTAGCAACTGCTCAAGTTTATGAAAACGATAAGTTAACTAAACCAGCCAATCCAACATTAGATGGTTATTCATTTGATGGTTGGTATACTGACGTTGCTTTAACACAAAAATATGATTTTGATTCACCAGTAACTGGCAACTTCACTTTATATGCTAGTTATTTTGCTAACTTGTGGTATGGAACATATAATACTACAACACATAATAGTGGTGAAAAAATTGGTATTATTACTCATAATGATTATGTATTAAATGATGGATGGACTGCAACTAGTGCTAAACGTGGTACACAAGTTACTTTAGTTGCTGAACCAAAAGAAGGCTATTTCTTTGTTGGATGGCGTGTAGGTCACGCATATAACAATACTGATATAGTTAATGGTGTTGCTCCTTATGAGTCACTAGAAGTAACTACTACTGACCCAACAGTAACATTCACTGTAAATGGTCATATAACAGCATATGCTGTATTTGAATCAGCTACTATTTTAGAAGCTAATGCTTGGATATCTTATCCAACGATAGGTGAAGCACCATCTGTGGAACTTGAATCTGATAATCCAACTCAATATCATGTTGAATTTGTATCATGGTGCATTCTTGGTGAAGAATGTGATCCAGAAAATCCAATATTATATTTTGTTAAAAATTTAACATATGAATTAAGAGTTAGATTTGTTGCCGAAGATGGATATCAATTTGCTCATGATGCTTATTTCACCCTTAATGGTATGGAAACAAGCAAATATGGTTCTAATTTAGAAAGACAAATTTATTGGAAAGCAACTAAATATGGGGAACCTACATATGTTATAGAATATAACTATAATGGCGGAAGTAAAAATGGTAAAGCAACAGAAACTTCCGAAGAAGTATCTCATGGTATTTCTTTAAGTCAAAGATATATGCTTGATGGTGTAACAATTCCAGAAGGCAAAGCCTTAGATTATTTCCTTGTTAATAGTGAGGAATATAATATTGATGACGAATTAATGATTAATAAAGATATTAGAATCAAATATATGTGGAAAGATGCTCCGGTTGAACCATTAACTGTAACATTTATGGTTGATGGTGAAGTATATGATACTGTCGAAGTACAATATGGTGATACTATCGAACCACCAGAAACTCCACTAAAGGTTGATTTCTTCTTTAGCGCTTGGGAATATTACACTGAAGATGAAGATTTATATTCAGAAGAATTTGATTTTAATACTCCAATCTATGAAGATTTAGTATTAAAAGCTACATGGTATGAAGAAGATCAAAAAGTAACTGTTGATTTCGCTCAAGGATTTACTCCATATATTGAATCTTTTGAAGTTACAGCTGGTACAGCAGCTACTGCTCCAGAAGTACCTGAAGATCCAAATTGGCGTTTTGATGGATTCTATTCTGATAGATATTATCAACACGAATTTGATTGGACTCAACCAATTACACATAATACAACTGTATATGTTAAATGGACAGGATTAATACATGCAGCTAACGCAATGTTGTTACCACCATGTGATCTTTATACACCAACAGACTTAGGTGAAGCAGAAGCTGAAGATGATGAAAAATATAATGTTCATTTAGTATATTGGTATGAAGAAGATCCAAACGTACCAATTGCCGACGATGATGATTTCGACTCTGGATTCACATATCATGCAGTCGTAGAATTCACAGCTAACGAAGGTTATGAATTTGCTAACGATGCACATTATACTATTGACAATGTTGAAACTGTCGAAGGAACAGCAGCTAATACTCGTGTTGCTGAATTCATCGCTGATGGTGAAGAATCATTTAGAGTTAATTATGATTTAAATGGTGGAACTAGTGAAAGAACTAGAGTTAAATTCCATGAAAATCATATTACATTAGATAAAGAAACTGCTATGGCTTATGTAACAGCTCCAGCAGGTAAAGAATTAGATTATCTAGAATTAAATGGTCAAAGAATTAGTTTTGATCAAGAAGTAGTTCTTGAAAGAAGAAATACATTAAAGTACTATTGGAAAGATATTAAACCTAAATATAATATCGTATATGACTATAATGGCGGAAAGAGAAATGGTAAAACTACTGAAACTATTATTACTGAAGATGTAGATCTACCATTAGATAAAGCTAATTTCACTAGTGGACTAGTAGCTCCAGCAGGTAAAGAATTAGATTACATCACTATTAATGGTGTTAAACAAAACTTTGGTACTTGGTATGTATTAAAAGCTAATAATGTAATTAAATACATTTGGAAAGATATTAAACCACATTTAAATAACTTTAGAATATCTACAGGTTCAACTAATAATATTGTATTAAGTTGGAACAAAGCTAATACAGCAACAAGTTATATTATCTATCAAAGTACTAATAATAAGAAATGGACTAAGATAGCTACTATAAATAATGCTAATACATTATCTTATAATAAGACTAAGTTAACTGCTAACAAGAAATATTATTATAAGATGGAAGCATATAAAGGAACTACTAAACTTGTAACAAGTAAAGTATTAACTACTAAGACTGCTCCAAAGAAAACTAAATTAGTTTATAAAAAAGCAACATTCAATAGTGTAACTGTTAAAGTTAATAAAGTAACAGGTGCTAAGAAATATATTATTGAACAAAGTACTGACAATAAGAATTTCAAAGCCGTAAGAACATTAACTAAAGCTGGTAATGCTACACTTGGTGCTTTAAATACTGGAACTAAATACTATTTCCGTGTTAGAGCTTGCAATGAATATAATATTTGCAGCGCTTACTCTAAAGTAATCAATAGAACTCCAGAATTAAAGAAACCAACTATTAAAGTATCATCTCCAGCTAAAACACAAATGCGTGTTAAAGTACCAAAAGTAGATGGTGCTACAGGATATGTTATTGAAAGAAGTTTAGCTAAATCTAAGGATTATGTAGTAATCGTAGATACTCCTACAGCTACATCTTATATTGATAAAAACTTAGTAAGCAAAAAGAGATACTATTATCGTGTCAGAGCTTATAGAATAGTTAATGGCAAGAAAGTATTTAGTGCTTATTCAAAAGTAGCTTATGCTAAAGTTAAATAAAAGATTCACTAAAAAGTGAATCTTTTTTATTTATCTTTTTTATTTCTTATATTTTTTGTATAATAGATAAGTAGGTGATAAATTATGAACAAATTAAAAGTAGTTTTTATGGGGACACCAGAGTTTTCTGTTAATGTCTTAAAAATGTTAATCGAAGAAACTGAAGTTATTGGTGTTGTAACTAAACCAGATGCACCAGTAGGAAGAAAAAAAGTATTAACTGAATCTCCGGTTGCTGTTATAGCTCGTGAACATAATATTAAAACTTTTAAACCTGTTAAGTTAAGAAATGAATATGAAGAAATCTTAAACTTACATCCCGATGTCATAATTACTTGTGCTTATGGTCAAATCGTTCCTAAACAAGTCTTAGATTATCCTCAGTATGGTTGTATTAATGTTCATGCTTCTTTATTACCTAAATATCGCGGAGCTAGTCCAATAACGGAGGCTATTATCAATGGTGATACTGAAACTGGTATTACTATCATGTATATGGAAGAATCTTTAGATACGGGTAATATTATTCATGCTAAAGCTATTCCTATCGAAGATACTGATACTTTAGGTACTTTATCTGATAAATTATCTCTTTTAGGTGCTGACCTATTAAAATCTGTATTACCTAAGATTCAAAATGGTGAAAACTTTGATATACCTCAAAGAGACGAAGATGCTACTTATGTTACTAAATTAACAAGGGAAGATGAAACGCTTGATTTTACTAAAACTTGTAAACAAGTTTATGATTATATTAGAGCATTAAATCCTCATCCATTAGCTAACATTTTAATTGATGGTGAAGAATGGAAAATAATTGAATCGCGCAAGACAACAAGACTTGCCAAAGAAGTAGGGGTTATATCTTCCGTAGGTAAAGATTATTTTGCTATATCTTGCTCTGATTATGAACTCGAAATAACTAAAATTAAACCTGCTGGTAAAAAAGAAATGTTCGTTCGTGATTTCTTTAATGGTTATGCTAAAGATAAATTATTAAATAAAAAAGTAGGTGAGTAATATGGCTAAAAAAGAAGACCAAAAAAAAGAAGAGTCATCTTTTAAAACAAATTGGAAAAAGTTTCATACTCGTTATAAAAATGATAAACAATTTAATGCCGGAGTAAGATTACTTGCTTATACTATTTTTCTAGTAGGATCATTTTTAATTCTTTCGCTTATTGCAGCCACTGTACCAGCTAATATTACCAATAATACTTCATCTGATCTTGAACCAACAGTTCCATTAATTAAAGATGAACCAGTTAGTATTAGTTATGGTGAAATGTTAGTATCTTTTATTAACAAAGATAAATCACTAACAATAAAATCTACTGGTGGTAACAATTATATAATCGAAGAATTATATGAATCTAAAGTAATAACAGGCTCATTAGAAAATGAAGAATCAATTACTAAATTTGTAATCAGAGATCATAAAATATATGAATTAAAAATGGGCGAAGAAAAAGAAAATCCAACACTATTAGATGCTTATGAAATAGATTTTATTGATTTTACTAAATTAATAACTATCTTAATTAATTCATCTAGTACTAAACAAGAAAATCAAGATATTACTAATTACATATATAACAATATAAGTGTTGGTAATAATACATATCAAACTATAACTGCTACAGTTAAAGAAGATAAAATAACTACTATAACAGCTATTAATCAAAATAAAACTATTGAAATATCTATAAAGTAAGGAGAGTGATAACGTGAAAATATTCGTAAATGCTTTAACCGTATCTCGTATTATTGGTTCATTAATTTTCCCAGTAATATGGTTTACGGGAGATCCTAAATTAATTATCATTTATGCTGTATTTTTAATGTTAACTGATTCTTTAGATGGAAAATTAGCTCGTCACTTTAATGTTCAAACATTGTTTGGTATGATGATGGATACTATTGCTGATAAGTTCCTTGGCGTTATTCTTCTTATGATAATAGCAACGAAATATAAAATATTTATTGCTCTAATTGTTTTAGAAATAATTATTGCATTTACCAATGTTATCGCTGCATCTAGTGGTGCTCAAACTCATTCATCATATATTGGTAAAGTTAAAACTTGGGCTTTAGGGTTAAGTATTCTTATTGCTTTAATAAATATGATGCAATATCTTAATTTACCAGAGTTTATCGTTGCTCATGAAGTACAAGCTCTAAGTGCTGCATTATTCATATGTATAGGTGCTGACTTTATTGTTTTATCTGATTATTTAATTAAATATCAAAAAGAACTAAAAGGTAAGAAGATTGATTTAAAATATGATCTTAAAAATGGTAAAGAATTAAAATATATTTTATTCGATACTAAATATTATCTTAAAAACAAAGATAAACCTTTATTAAAACAATTAACTGTAAAAAGAAAATAAAACCAGGATATTAATCCTGGTTTTTTAATAATTAAATAATTTACAATTATATTCATCTAATAAATTATTAACATCTAATATATTATATATTTTATTAATAAAACAAAATCTAAGTATTAAATCAAAATAATTATTCTTAGGTAAAGAATATGATGCACTATCTAATAATTGTTCAATTTCTTTCTCATTTAATTCTAGTGCTAATCCCAATAATAATACTGTTTCTTTACTTGGATGATATCCTTTATCATTTCTTATTTTAGAAAATAATCTTCGATCTAAATGTACTTTATTATATACATCTGGATCTATTAAATTTCTATCATCAATCATTTTAAATAATGTGGTTTGAAAATCACTATATTCTTTATTATCATTAATATAATTATCTAAATTAATCGAAGATGCTCTTTCACATTCAAATGCCGGCACAGCATCCTCATTTACTGGTAATAAATCCTTTTTTAATTTTTTAAATACTCTTAATCTAGGTTTTGGTGCACTACCTAACACCATAGGTTCTTCATAGTTTTCTTCAATATACTTTTTAAGTTCTAGATTCATGTTTATCACTTCCAAGTATATTATATCATATTTTTAATTGTCGCTTTCTAAGTGACCTATAAATACTTAAAAACTAGTATATTTATCTCAGAAAGAGGGAGATAATATGAAAAAGAAAGAAACAATGGATATTGTATTCTTATTAGACCGTAGTGGTTCAATGCATGGAATGGAGGAAGACACAATTGGTGGTTACAATAGTTATATTGAACAATTAAAAAAAGATAACGCTTTTGTAACAACAGTTTTATTTGATGATGAGTATGAAATGGTTACTGATCGAGTAGATATTTCTAAAGTAAAACCATTAACTAAAAAAACTTATTATACTCGTGGTTGTACAGCTTTATTAGATGCTATTGGAAAAACTATCAAATATATTGATTCTAAAACTGATAATAAAGTCTTATTTATTATTACTACGGATGGTTTAGAAAATGCATCTCGTGAATATGATAATGCCCAAATCAAAGAATTAATCAAGGGACACACTAACTATGAATTTATTTATTTAGGTGCAGATATCGATTCATATAGTGAAGCTAGTAAAATTGGTATAAGCGCTGAACGTACTGCCAACTATCGTAAGACTAAAAAAGGAACAGCTAAAATGTTCTCACAAATGGCTCGTGTCTCTAAATGTTTTATGGCCGATGAAGCCATGCCAGAAGACTGGAAATCTGGACTAGAAGATTAAACTCGGTAAAACCCGAGTTTTTTCTTTTTTTAATTTACTATTTAAAATTATTGTAATATAATTTATATAGGGTGATAGTATGAGCATTAAAAATAATCGTATCACATTTACTGTAATCTTTGCTTTAGCCATTATTTTAATGTCTACGGCCTTCATAACAATCAGTAATTCAGTACTAAAAACATCACTAAATGATTCTGTAATTATTCCATGGAATATATCATTAGGTAATGTTCAAAAAATAGATAATCCTGGTTATTATGATGTTAATATTAATGAAACACGTATGAATATTAATTTTAATATTGATAATGCTGGTGCTCATTATACTTATCTTGTAGATGCCGTTAATAATAGTAAATATACTGCTAAAGTAAATAATATTGATATTGAAAGAATACCAATCGGTACTAGTGATAAAACCGGATATTCTTATTATTTAGATGATTATATTAAATTGACTATTACTAATGCTGATACTAATACTAATATTGTAAGGGGTACAATATTACCAGCTTATAGTGTTAATAAATATCGTGTCGATATTTATATAAAAGATAATTTATCTAGTGATGAAATATATGTTTTAGGTTCTGATAAGAACACTAAAAACAAACTTATTTCTATTAATTTAGATTTCCAACAAGCATAATATAAAAAAGAATAAAAACGGGTGATAATTATGAGTAGAAAGGCCGATAGAGTAATCTATACTATTGGTATCTGTTGTCTTCTTATTCTAATTGGTATTTGTTCTTTCTTTGCGTTTTATTTCTATGATCTTCATAAAGAAGATATGGGATTAATAAAATTAAAATATCGTGAGAAAGCTAATATTGATTATAGTGTAGTTTTATCAGATGGCAAATACTATAATGGTAAAGAAGCTAAGAGTTCTTTTATCGTTGAATTAATGGATGATGTTAATGCTTATTTCAACTATAACGTAACTTTTAGTAGTCTAGTCAAAGGTGATTATTCCTACAAAATAAAAGGTAATTTATATATTAATGATTTAACTAATAACAAGAGTATTAGTTCATCAATAATATATGATTCTGATAACTATGTTTATCAAATCGAAGGTAATGTTATTAACTTATCCAAAGATGTTAATATTGATATTACTCAAGCCTTAAATCAATATAAACAAGTAAAAACAACTAATACAAATAAAGTTTCAGCCGTTTTAATATATGATATTATTATCAGTTATGATGTATTTAATTATGATATCGATAAGAATGTAAGTAATACACATACATTATCTATTAATATTCCAATAAGTGAATATATAAGTGATATATCTGTATCACAACCAATTGAAAAAGAAGATATTATGTTATCTGATTTTGAAGTAGGCAAAGATCAAATATATCCACTTGTTTGTTTAGAATTTATTGGTGCTATTGTTCTATTTATCATACTAATTATTTTATTAGTAAGAAAAATCGAAGGAACTATAACATATTATGAACAAGAAAGAGATTATATCTTACATGAATATAAAGATATCTTAGTTAATACTAATTTAATGGATTTAGCTAATAAAGATGTTATATTTACGAAAGATTTTGATGCTTTAGCTAAGATAGCATATCGTACTAATTTACCAATTAACTATACTGAATTAACGAAAGATAGTGAAATGGTATTTATAATCTTAAGCGAAACTGTAGTTTACGTATATAAATTAACAAATGATAAAGACTAATATTTTAGTCTTTTTCTTATGCTATAATTAAAATAGGATAGAAAAGGGGAATAGCATATGTATAATCAAAATTATATTGATTTATTTGAACCAAAATATTATATGTCTATACTTAAAGACTATTCTTTTTTAACTGCCCTAATTATTAATCATGAAAAAAGACATCATGATAAAACTTATAATCCCTATGATGATATTGTCTTAGAATCATTAACTCATTATGTATTATCTTTACTAAAAGATAATCATAGTTTTAAGAAAACTAAAGAATATCAAAACTTTATTGATTCTTTAGTAGCTTTAGTTAATAATGATTTTACTGAAAGTATGACTAATATATTTATTAATAATTGTAATTTAGTTACTGATATAAAACCATTTATGTCTTCTTATGACTATCAACACTTATTAGAAAGTAGACGTTTAACTAAAACTCAAATAGATCGTATTCATGATAAATTATCTAAATTTCATAAAGTATCTCAACATGATTTAGATATAGTATCTGATTATCATTTTAGATTAAGAGATACTAATACTTATGAATATCAAATCTTAATAAGATATTTATTCTTTAACTATTTCCAATTATCTATTAAAAACGAAGAGTTAAGGGCTATTTTGGCCTTTTTACCAAGTGTTTATCACTTAGATAACCAAATGATAGGTTATGACTTAAATAGTCTTAGAATAGTCTTAAGTGATGTTATTAAAACTAGTAATAAATATATAATATATATAAGTAATATAAATATTAATAATATACTATTTAATACTTTTAAAGAAATAACTAATACTATATATGGTGATAGTATCGATATCCAATCTAAAGCTTTACTCGAAGAAAAAATATTTAGAGAAAACTATATTTAACAATATATTTACTATATTAGTTTACATATATAAGTTAAATAATAATAAAGACTAGATAACTAGTCCTTTTTTCATGTTATAATTAACATAGAATAGGTAGTGATAATATGCCATATAATGAATCATATATAAATGATTTCCGTGAAGATGCCTACTTAAGAGTATTATCTGATCGTCGTCAACTTGAAATGCTAGCTAGAAATCATCTAAATCGTTTAGATACAATGCATCCATATTATGCTTCTCGAGACTTATTTAGAGAATCATTAGATAACTATTGTGCTAAACGTTATGATCAAGACCCAAACTTTTATCGTTCTAAAGAATTTTCTAATTATTTAGAATATTTATCTAACATAATAAGTATGGATCAAACCGAAGTATTAACTAATGCATTTTATCGTATTCATAGCTCTGCGATTCAAAGCTTTTTAGAACCAGCAATTAGAGCTAAAGAACAAACTGCAATCGAAGAAATAAAACGTATCGAAGATATCTTTTATAAGCAACATCAATTAAATCAACATGATTTAGATATCTTTGCTGATTATCATAATAAACTAAGAGATTTTGATTCTAAAGGATATCAAGATTTATTAACATATATTATATCTAATAAAAATAATATCCAAATATCTCATCAAGTATCTAGTTTAGTAGCATCAGCTAGTGCCTATTTCCAACCAATGGCTAATAATCCTAAATTAAAACCTAGTGATATAAGAGTAATATTATCTGACTTTACTGCCGATGATAACATCTTTAGAGCAGATAGTTATCATGTCGGTACATCAGTATTCTTAAGACGTACAGCTTATGTCGGAGTATCTAAATTTGGTAATATTAGTCAACAAGTACAAAAAGGTAAATTAGATAATGCTATATTAAATACTATGTATCAAACTGATCGTATGGTAGCTAAATATGGTGTTCAATTAGATACACCTTTGACTAGTAAACAAGATTTAGGTTCTATTATTGATTCAGTAATCAATAAACAAGAACAAGAACCTTTAACTAAAGAAGAACAAGTAGCGTTATCTAAAACTAATGCTATGAAAGGTGTATTAGCTATGCATAAAGCATATTATAATGCTCCAGATCGTCAAGAAATATTAAATGCTTGTGAAACAGCAGTAAAATATAATGCCACACCACCTAAAAAACAACCTGAAGTTAAACCAACAAGTGGTGATAAAATGGAAGATATACGTCGTTTAAATAAAGAAGTATATGATCATCCAGAAGTATTAGAACAACATCCAGAATTAAAACAATTCTATGGTCGTAATCGTTTAATGCGTCCACATGATTATATCTTTAAAAAAGACGCATGGCGTAACGAATATATTACAGCTTTTATTAAAGTATATTTAGGTAATGGTCGTATGGGACCTTTCTTATCCCATCTAGAAGCTAATGATGTTGAATATGAACCATATAAGAATATGATTAATAATATATATCATGCTATTAAGAATAATCTTAATGCTATTGAATATCCACAACAACCATTAACTGATCAAGAATCATTACAATTACTAAAAGAAACATTAAAAGAATATTCAACAGCTAGAGATTTATTAACTCGTGTATCTCATTTAACTAATTCTAAACAAGAAGTTAATGATTTAGCTAATAAATATATTGAACATTTAGATAAAGTAATGGAAAAAGTAGTATCTAAATCTAAATTAGAACAAAGAGAAAAAATAGATGTAATTAATAAACAAATGGTTAATATGGATGAAACTACTCAACAACGTGTCGAAGAAGAAAGAATGAAAGTAGTTAAATCTCGAGCTTATCAAGTTACTAAAGAAGAATTAGATAAACTAACACCAGAAGAACGTATAGCTTATTATCAAACTAAGAAAAAAGAAGCAATCGATGCTGGTGCTAATGAATTAGCTGTTATGTATATTAATAAAATAAATAAAGAAAATGCTAATATTATTCGTAGTAAGAAAGGATTGTAATCTATATGAGTAAATTTGTATTTAAACAAGAAGTAAGAGATATGGATACTTTATATGAAGCTCTTGAAGATTTTGAAGCTGATTATAAAGTAAAAATAGCTGTAGTATGCTTTATCTTTGATAAAGATGGTAATTTAATTCTTCAACGAAGAGGACCAGGAGCAAGAGATGAAGTAGGTAAACTTCAAGCAATTGGTGGATCTATTAATAAAGTAGATTCTGACTTTAGAGACTCTATGATGCGTGAAATACGTGAAGAGGGTGGTCCATATGCTGAAGTTAGAATTGATGGCTTTATTGGCGCTCAATCCGATATTAAATATGATAAAAATGCTGCGGAAACCGTTAATTGGATTGTCTTAGGTTATAAAGGTACTTTAATTAGTGGAAACTTAGTAAATGGTGAACCAGATAGATGTATCGGTTTTGAAAAGAATAAATTAGATGGTTTTAAACGTGAAGACTTATCTGACACAGCATATAATTTTATTCAAGAAATGTTAAAAGAAAGAGAAGAGTAAACTTCTTCTTTTTTTTGTAAAAATTTAAAGGAAATTGAAACTTTTTTGCGTACATGTATAGTAGGAGGTGTATTATGGAAGAACAAAATAGAATTATGAAGTTGTTTGAAGACAGCAAACATATTATTACTATTGAAGATGAATATTGGTTTGCTAGGGATTTAATGAAAATACTTGGTTATAAAAAATGGTACAATTTTTATCCAGTTATCGTTAACTCTAAAATTGTATGTAGTCTAAGTAATCATTCTGTTGAAGAAAATTTCAAGTTTATTACTAAAAAAGATTATCGAAGCAATAAAAATTATAATGATTATATGTTAAGTAGATTTGCTTGTTATCTTATAATTCAAAATGCTGATTTGAATTATAAAGGAACAATATTTGCTAAAAACTATATTATTCAAAAAACGATAGAATACGAAGAAACATTACCACATATCGAAGAAGTATGGTTTGACTAGTAAGAAGTATTATAATATAATACCAAGTACACGGAAGGAGATTGAAAATAACTTCTTTTGTGTTATACTTATTATAGTAGAATATCTACTAAAAAAAGCGGGTGAATCCAGCCCTATAAATGGAAACCAAAAAAGTGGTGAATCCAGCCGTTAAATGGAAACCAAAAAAGTGGTGAATCCAGCCGTTAAATGGAAACTAAAAAAGGAGATTAGAGAGCTTACTCTAATCTCTTCTTTTAAATTAGAAAGGAACTCATATGTTGAAAAACATTAAAATAGTTATTATAGATTATCATTATTGCGATTATTTAAGACAATATGACAACAGGGTACCATATAATTATGGTTCTAAAAGACTTAGACCTTTTATTGGTATTTTATTTGAAGTCAATAAGTGTGAATATTTTGCCCCATTATCTAGTCCCAAAGAAAAACATATCAATATGAAAAATAATATAGATATAATTAAAATAAGTGGAGGCAGATTGGGAGTAATTAATTTCAACAATATGCTACCAGTTCAAGAAGGTAATTATGAATTATTTAATCTAAACATTGACAATGATAATAAAGAAGATAACCAAAGGAAAATATTATTGCAAAAGCAATTAATATGGATGAATAAAAATGAGAACAAAAAGAATATAAGAAATAAATCATCAAAACTATACGAATTATATAAAAATGGTCGTTTAGCTCAACGTATTAAATCAAGATGTTGTAACTTTCCTTTACTTGAAGAAAAATGTTTAGAATATAATAAAAAACACTAATAGTGTTTTTTATTTTGTGATACAATATAATAGAGGTGTAAATATATGAAGGTATTAGTAACTGGGGGAACAGGCTATATTGGTAGTCATACTTGTGTAGAATTATTAAATGCAGGTTATGAAGTAATAATTATTGATAATTTAGTTAATAGTAAGAAAGAAGTCGTAGATAAAATCGAAACTATAACTAATAAGAAAGTTAAATTTTATCAAAATGATTGTTGTGATGAAGAAGCATTAAGAAAAATCTTCGAAGAGAATAAACCCATCGAAGCAGTTCTTCATTTTGCCGGTTTAAAAGCAGTCGGAGAATCAGTTAAACTACCATTAAGATATTATGAAAATAACTTGGGTAGTACTATCTCTTTAGTTAAAGTAATGCAAGAGTTTAATTGTAATAAAATAGTATTCTCTAGTTCGGCCACTGTATATGGTGATCCTGAAAAATTACCTATCGAAGAAAGTTTTCCAGTCGGAGGAACTACTAATCCATATGGAACAACTAAATACTTTATTGAACGTATCTTAAAAGATGTTAATGTTGCTGATCCAAACTTTAGTGTTGTCTTATTAAGATACTTTAATCCAATCGGAGCTCATCCATCTGGTCTAATTGGCGAAGACCCAAATGGTATCCCTAATAATCTAATGCCATATATTATAAAAGTAGCTACTCAAGAATTACCTATACTAAACGTATTTGGTAATGATTATGATACTAAAGATGGTACAGGAGTAAGAGATTATATCCATGTCGTAGACTTAGCCAAAGGCCACATTAAAGCCCTAGAGAAAGCCATTAACTCTAAAGGCGTAAATATCTATAACCTAGGAACTGGCCATGGCTACAGCGTCTTAGAAATAATAACTACATTTGAGAAAGTTAATAATATCAAGGTTCCATACCAAATCGTAGAACGTAGAGCCGGAGATATTGCATCTTGCTATGCTGATCCAACCCTAGCTAAAGAAGAACTAGGTTGGGTATCTGAATTAGAAATAGATGATATGTGTCGAGATGCATATAATTTTATAATAAAGAATAGTAAATAATATGAAAATAACAACTCTAATAAAAGAAATAATATTATTAATTGTTTTAACCTTTATAGGCGTAGAATTATTAATCATCTCAAATGGTATGCCTGGGTCTAATCCAGATAGTGGGTTAGATTTTTCAGGTTGGAATAAAGAATTTGTTTATATATTTGGCGTTATTGCCTGTATTATAGCCGTTATAATTCTCTTTATAGTTATAAAGAATATAATAAAATTATTAAAAAATAAGAAAGCACATTAGTGCTTTTTATTTACCTAAATGTATGTTTTACTGTAAATAATCAAATTTATAAACATCAATAATTTGCATAAAGAGTTAAAATTATAATGCAAACTGCAAGTAATAATATTGAATATAATTCCCAATGTGATATAATTTACTAGGCAGTGTATATTGCATTTTCTTTTTGAATGTGTTAATATAAACAACCGCTAGGGGAAGAGATATATGAATAATGAAGCATATAGTAATGTACATGCTGATAATACCATATCAGTAGCGTTACAAACTAAATCACTTATATATCAAGTTTTCAAACGAGTATTTGATATACTATGTGCTATCGTAGGTATTATAGCACTAGTACCATTATCAATTATTATAAAAATAAGTTATTTACTAACTGGAGATAAAGAATCAATATTCTTTGTACAAAAAAGAATTGGTTATAAAGGTAAAGAGTTTAATTTTTATAAGTTTAGAACTATGATACCTAATGCTGATGAAGAATTAGAAAGATTATTAAAAGAAAATAAAGATTTACGTGAAGAATATAGAATAAATAAGAAACTATCTAATGATCCAAGAATTACTAAAATGGGTAATTTCTTAAGAAGAACATCATTAGATGAAATGCCTCAATTTATTAATGTTCTTTTAGGAGATATGGCTGTTGTTGGTAATAGACCATATTTACCAAGAGAAAAAGAAGATATGGGTGAAGCATTTGATGAAATAGTAAGCACAAAAGGCGGAATCATATCATATTGGGCAGTAATGGGAAGAAGTAATGTTTCATTTAAAGAAAGATTAAAACTTGAAAGTTATTATTCACAACAACAATCTATCAAGTTAGATTTAAAGATTTTCTTTAGAGCTATCGATGTAGTAATACTAAGAAGAGGATCAAAATAAAAGTACATGTAAATGTACTTTTTTTATTTATAAAACCAATGATATAATTATTGTAATAATGCTAAAGGAGAATCTTTATGAAAAAAGAAGAGTTTGAAAAAGAATTAGGAAAAATCAAAATAAAAAGCAAAATTAATATGATTATAGACTGTATATTAATAGTATTTATATTTATTAGAACTATAGTAGTATTTCGTTCCATTCATTATTCGTTATTAATTGGTTATTTTATTTTATTAGTATATTTGTTATTCTCAGTTTATTTACATAAAAGTAATATTTCTAATCTTGATAGTATAAAAAACAATAAAAAAGGAATTAATAAACTTAAAGAAGTAAAATTAAGAAGAGTTAATAAAAAAATATTAAACAAAACAGTGATAATATTATTATCATTAATAGCAATAGTATTATTGGTACTAAATGCAACACAAACATTAGATTCAACCGATAAAGGGTTAGATTTATATATTTTTCTTTATAAATTTTTAACAACAATAATAGCTGTTTTTATCTTTATCGAAGCAGTTTTAATTTTTATAAATATCGTCCAAAAATACGATATAAAACGTAATAAATAAAAATATAATAATTATTATTTATTTAATAGATAATAAAACACAATAAATGATATAATATACTAGGTGTTATATATATAATATATAAAAACTTGATTTTTATACAAAAATATGTATAATATTCAATACATTTAATTGATAAATGAATTAAATTAGAAATTATTATATAAAAGATTTAAAGGGAACCTGTATTATATTATTTGCACTTATTATTACGCACATTAAAAGATACAGTTTTCACGTGTATCTTTTATTATGGGGTGAAATAATATGAAGGGGAGAAAAAAGATTTGTTTAATATCTTCTTCTGGAGGGCATTTTGAACAATTATTAATGCTAAGACCTTTGTCTAACAACCATGATATTTTTATAGTAACAGAAAAAACCAAATATAATAAAAATGATAAAAAGATAAATCACTATATTATGCAAGTTAATAGAAAGGAATTATTCTTTATTCCTAAAATGTTACTTATATCTATTAAGTCATTATTTATATACTTTTTAGAAAAACCAGATGTAATAATATCAACAGGAGTTTTAGCAGCTATACCAATGGTATTTATTGGACATTTATTCAAAAAGAAAGTTATTTATATTGAATCTTTTGCCAAAATTAATAGTCCAACAATGACTGGCAAATTAATTTATAAAAAGAATTGGGCAAATCAATTCTATGTTCAATGGCCACAAATGAAAGAATTTTACCCTAATGCCATTTATAAAGGGGGTATATACTAATGATATTTGTAACAGTGGGATCACAAAAGTTTCAATTCAATAGACTTCTAAGAAAAATAGATGAGTTAATTGAAAATAAAGTGATTACAGATAAAGTATATGCTCAAATAGGAGCAAGTGATTATAAACCACAACATTATGACTATGTAGATTTTATGACACAAGATGAATTTAACGAAAAGTTAGATGAGTGTAATTTATTAATAACTCATGCAGGTACTGGAGTAATAGTGAATGCAGTAAAAAGGGGAAAGAAAGTAATAGCTACACCTAGATTATCAAAACATGAAGAACATGTTGATGATCATCAAATACAATTGATTCAACAATTTGATGAATTAAATTTTATTGAACCATGTTATGACTTAGATAATTTAGAAGAAGCATTAAAAAAAGTAGAAAAGAATAAATATAATACATATATATCAAATACAGATACAATAATAGAGAGTATTGAAGAATATATAGGAAAGTAGGGAATGAGATGCTAAGAGATTTATATAGAATTATTATGGCAATAATATCCACTTTTTCTCCTATAACAACAAGTAAATTATATTATAGAAGAAAATTAAAAAAGAAATTAAATCTTAAAAATCCTAAAACTTTTAACGAAAAACTCATGTGGTTAAAACATAATGAGTACGAGAATAATGATTTAATAGTAAAATGTGCAGATAAATATAAAGTGCGTGAATATATAAAAGAATGTGGTTGCGAAGAATTATTAAATGAATTAATTGGAGTATACAATAATGCAAATGAAATAAATTTCGATGAACTACCAAACAAATTTGTTCTAAAATGTAATCATGCAGCAGGATACAATATAATTTGTCCTGATAAAAGCAAATTAGATATTAACAAGACAAAAAAACAATTGGATCAATGGATTAAAAGTAATTACTGGAAGTATGTAGCAGAAATGCAATATAAGAATATAGAGAAAAAAATTATATGCGAGAAATATCTAGATTCAAAAGATAATAATGCTATAGAAGATTATAAAATCTTTTGTTTTAACGGAAAACCAGAATTTTGTATGGTTTGTATAGGAAGAAATCTTGGGAAACCAAAATACTATTTTATGGATCGAAACTGGGAGTTAATGAGAATTAATCCTGCCGGAATTAATGCTCCTTCAGATTTTACTATTGATAAACCGCAATGTATAGAATCTATGTATGATTATGCAGAAAAATTATCAAAACCATTTAAATTTGTAAGGGTAGATTTTTATGATTATAATAATAAACCAATATTTGGAGAATTAACATTTACTCCTGCCGGATGTATTGATGGGAATTATTCGGAAGAAGCCCAAATTAAATTTGGAGAAATGATTAATATTTCAAATACCAAATAATAGAAGAGGTGATTTAATGAAAACTGTAGGATTTGTAAAAAGCGATAAGGAAAATGAAAAAAGAATTTGTTTGCTTCCAAAGGATTTAGAAAACATTAAAAATAAAAATTATATTTATGTTGAAAAGAATTATGGAACAGATTTAAATATCGATGATTCCGAATATGAAAAAAATGGTTGTACAATCGTTTCTCGTGAAGAAGCATTAAAAAAGGATATTATTGTTGATCCTAAAATAGGTGATGCTAATTATTTGGAAGATTTAAATAATCAAACAATTTTTGGCTGGATTCACGCAGTTCAAAATAGAGATATCACAGATAAAATAGTAAATAATAAATTAACTGCATTTGCATGGGAAGATATGTTTGACAATGGTTGTCACACATATTGGAGAAACAATGAGGTAGCAGGTGAAGCAGCTGTAATGCATGCCATTTTATTGCATGGACTTATGCCATACGATGCAAAAGTTGCTATTATTGGAAATGGAAATACTTCTAGAGGAGCATATAGGGTATTAACTCAATTAGGCGCAAAAGTAAAAGTGTTTAATAGAAGAATGGAAAATCTATTAAGAAAAGAAATAAACAATTATGATATTATTGTTAACGCCGTATTATGGGACGTATCTAGAACTGATCATATCATTTATAAAGATGATTTAAAGAGAATGAAAAAAGGATCATTAATTATAGATATAAGTTGTGATAGACATGGGGCAATTGAAACAAGCATACCTACAACCATAGATAATCCAACATATATTGTTGATGGAGTGGTTCATTATGCAGTGGATCATACACCTTCACTAGTATATAAAACAGTTTCTTTTGAGCTTTCAAAAGAATCATCAAAATTTATAGATGAATTAATTGAAGAAAACTATTCCGATGTATTAAGGAATGCTAATATTATTAAAGAAGGTAATATTCTAGATGATAGAATAAATGAATACCAAAAAAGATAAAAATCTCGGATTATCTTTTTTCGATAATCATTAATAAAACAGTTAGATTTTTACGGAATGTAAAAGGAGTTGACAAGTAATGAAATTGCAAGTATTGGTTGCTACAATGAATAACTCAAATATTGACAAATTATATTATGATATGAACCTAAAAACAGATGCATTATTTATAAACCAAAGTAATATAGTTAATTATGAAAATATAAAAATCAATAATTCAACAATAGAATGCTATTCTTTTAATGAAAAAGGGTTATCTAAGAGCAGAAATAATGCTTTATTAAGATGTTGCGGAGATATTATTTGTTTTGCAGATGATGACATGATTTATTCTGACACTTATGAAGAAGACATCATAAAAGAATTTGAAAATCATCCAGAGGCAGAAGCAATTGTTTTTAATGTTGAATCAAATTCAACAAGTAGATCAGGAAAACAAATAAAAAAATATGCTAAAGTTGGAAAAATAGAATCAAGAGAGTATGGATCTGTGCATATAGCGATGAAAAGAAAAGCTTTACTCAAGAGAAACGTTTATTTCAACATTCTATTTGGAAGCGGATCAACATATAAGTGTGGTGAAGATACTATTTTTCTTAAAGAACTTTTAGATAAAAATTTAAAGCTTTATAAGTCGCCAATTGTTATAGGAACCGTTGATATGAGTAAATCGACTTGGTTTGATGGATATACAGAAAAATATTTTTTTGACAAGGGTGCTATTATTGCCTGTGCATATCCTAGAATTAAAAACATTATTATTGTTTTGCAAGCATTCAAAAACTCCAAAAAGAAACTGGGGAGTTATTCTCAATTTATTAAATTATTAAAATGGTATCACAAGGGAGCACTTGACTATAAAAATCAAAACAAATAGGAGGTTATTATGAAAAAAAAATCAATTAATCAAAGAATAGTTGTATTCATAACGTTTTTTCTATTAACCATCGGTAATGGATCTTATATAAATAGTATTTTTCAAAACAAAATTGAATATGCTGGATTGGCTTTATTATTAATTTCAACATTTTTATTTCAAAAAAAGAACATTTATATATTGAAAAAGGATATAAGAATAATAACTTGTAGCATCATCTTAACAATTGGTGCATTACATTATAATATTTCATCTCAGTCTATAATTATGATTTTTTTATCATCTTTATTATTGATGAGTTATTCTGAATTTTCCAACTGTTTTGTCACTGATAATAAGCAAGTTAAGTTAATCGGTGATGCTTTGTTATGTGGAATGATTTTAAATTCTATCATTGGAATAATTACAGGTACATTAGGATTATCTTTTAATTCTAAAGAGGCAATTTTTATGATTTTGTTTCAAAGTGGTATAAGAATAAAGAATTATTGCGGTGGTATATGGTTAATAACTTTCATATCATACTATATTTATTATTATCGAAATAATACAATAAATAAACATTTAATGAAATTATTAATTCTTGGACTGCTTATACTATTTAGTGGTTCAAAAGGTGCATTACTTTTGGTAATCATTTTTGTTTTAGGTATCAATTTCAAAAAAATAATGATTTTTAAAAAAAATCAAACGTTTATATTTTATAGTTTGTTGATTATTACAATAGGCATAGCTTCTATATATTTATATAACAATGTCTTTGTTAATATTCCAACATATGCATATAGAATGAGAGGCATAAATAAAATAATAGATATTATTTCTGAGGATTATAATAGACTTATATTTGGGTTTTCTGATATAGCATATGCAAATACGAAATATGATTATACCATCAATATGAGAAACTATCTGGGCTGGGAATCCAGTATAGAAATGGCATATGTCAACATTATTATTAAAAATGGTATATTTGGATTAATAATATACTTTTACTTGTTCAAAAACATATTAAAAAGTAGTAAAAAGATTACAAAAAAAGAAAGAGATATTATTCATTGTATGGTAACAATTATGCTCCTATCTGGTTTCACAGAAACATATATTGCATCTATTCATTATGTTGTAGGACCAACTTTATTTTGTGTAATCTATGGAATATTGCAAGATAAAAAATGTATAAAAAATGAAACAACTGACCAAGAAGAATAATAAAACGAAAGAAAAAAAACGATAGAAAGGAAAGAATATTTGATGACAAACGTTAAGAAGAATTTTATATATTATTTGTTTTACCGAGTATTGATATTAATTGTTCCTCTTATTATTGCTCCTTATCTTTCTAGAGTAATAGGAGCTAAAGGTGTCGGAATATATTCTTACACATATTCTATAGTTTATTATTTTATGCTATTAACAGCATTAGGAGTTAATACATATGGAAATAGAAGCATAGCAAAGGTAAGAGATGATAAAGTAAAATTATCTAAGACATTTTGGAGCATTTATTATTTTCAATTTATAATGGGAATTATTATGTCAATTATTTATTTTTGCTACTTATTATTATTTAATAAACAATATTTAATATATTCAATAATTGACTTTTTGTTTCTATTATCGGCAATGCTAGATATTAATTGGTTTTTCTTTGGTATAGAAGAATTTAAAAAACCGGTTATAAGAAATACATTTGTAAAAATAGGGAATATATTTTTAATATTTTTGTTAGTTAGAACTGATGCTGATATTTGGAAATACACGCTAATAATGGGGAGTACAACTTTTATTAGTCAAATTATGATGTGGCCATTTATTAAAGATAAAGTTTTCAGAATTAAGATTACATTTTTAGATATAAAAAAGCATATAAAACCAAATATAATTTTGTTTATTCCAGAAATAGCGATAAGTTTATACAAGGTAATGGATAAAATTATGCTTGGTTCTATAAACAATATTATTGAGGTAGGATACTATGAAAATGCCGAAAAAATAATTGGAATACCATTAGCTTTGATTGCTTCTCTAGGTGTAGTTATGTTACCAAGAATGTCAAATATTATTGCTAAAAAAAATATAGGGATAGTAAATGATTATTTAATGAAATCTTTTAAATTTTTAATGTTTATGGCATTTGCCATGAGTTGCGGTTTAATTGCAATAGGCTATAATTTTGCACCGCTTTATTTTGGATCTGGTTTTCAAAAAACAGGAATTTTAATTATATTATTAGCTATTTCAATACCATTTTCAGCTTTTAAACACCTAATAACAACACAGTATTTGATACCTAAAGAAAAAGATGTAATATATATAAAAGCTGTTGGTCTGGGTGCATTAATAAATTTAATAATTAATTTTCTTCTTATTCCAAGATACGAAAGTGTTGGAGCATGTATAGGAACAATTGTTGCTGAATTTACAGTAATGTTTTATCAGAATATTGCTATTAGGAAGGAATTGCCAATAAAAGAATATATAATTAAATCGTTTCCATATTTAATAAAAGCAATTTTAATGTTAATTCTTATATATCCATTTAATTTTATTTATATGAATAATATGTTAAGAATAGCAATTCAAGTAGTTCTAGGATGTTTGGTATATGCATTATTAAATATAAAGTATATATCTAGTATTATAAATTTTAAAGAAATAATTAATAAATATATATTAAAAAATCATAAAACATAATATTTATTAAAAAGTCGAATTTATTATAGATGATTTGTATAATTATAACAAAATAGGTTAAAAGCAAAATTAAGAAATAAGTATTCTACACACATCTGTCATACAGCAGATGGAGTAAAGTTATAAAAGAAGGGAAATGATTAATATGAAAATAGCAATCGCAGGAACAGGATATGTAGGTTTATCTTTAGCAACACTTATATCTTTAAAATATGAAGTGGTAGCACTTGATGTAATACCAGAAAAAGTAGAAAAAATAAATGAAAGAATTAGTCCAATTCAAGATGAATATATTGAAAAATATTTTGCTGAAAAAGAATTAAATCTAAAGGCTACTTTAGATTACAAAGAAGCATTGAAAGATGCTAAGTTTGTAATCATAAGTACTCCGACTAATTATGATGATGTAACAAATTTCTTTGATACATCATTAGTCGAAGATATAATTAAAAAATGTATTGAAGTATGTGATCCAACATATACTACTATGGTAGTTAAATCAACTATCCCAGTAGGATTTATTGAAAAAATGAAAAAGAAATATAATATTGATAATATTATGTTCTCACCCGAATTCTTAAGGGAAGGACAAGCTTTATATGATTCATTATATCCATCACGTATTATCGTTGGTGAAAAATCAGAAAGAGCTAAAGAATTTGCTGATATCTTAAAAGAATCTTGTTTAAAAGAAGATATTCCAGTATTATTTATGAATCCAACTGAAGCTGAAGCAGTAAAACTATTTGCTAATACTTTCTTAGCTTTAAGAGTATCATATTTTAACGAATTAGATACATATGCTGAACTAAAGGGATTAAATACTAAAGATATAATTGATGGTGTATGTTTAGATCCAAGAGTAGGTGATTACTATAACAATCCATCATTTGGTTATGGTGGTTATTGTTTACCTAAAGATACTAAACAATTATTAGCTAACTATAAAGATGTACCACAAAATATGATTGAAGCTATTGTTAAATCAAATGATACAAGAAAACAACATATCGCTGATGAAATCATAGCTCGTAAACCAAAAACTGTTGGTGTATATCGTTTAACTATGAAAGCCGGTTCTGATAACTTTAGATCTAGTGCTATTCAAGGTGTTATGGAGCGTATTAGAGCTAAAGGTGTAAAAATAGTTATCTTTGAACCAACTATTAAAGAAGATGAATTTAATGGTTATGAAGTAATTAAAGATATTGATAAATTCAAAGAAAGTAGTAATGTAATTATTGCTAATAGAATTGATGATATCTTAAATGATGTTATAGATAAAATATATACTAGAGACATTTATAGAAACAATTAAATCGCACTAATGTGTGATTTTTTTATATAAAATTAAAGGAAATTATTAACTATTTGCGTATATGTTTTTATTTTGGACTAGTGGGAAATGAATATTCATTTTTTAACCGTATCGAATTCGACACGGTTAAAAATAGTTTAAGATCTTAAATTAACAAAAAATCTTTTATATAACGAAAAAGAGCAATCTTATAATTGCTCTTTTTTGTGGTAAAACCACTCCCGGGTTTTGACCAGATTGAATTAATTCAAAAAAGTCAAAAAGTAACACTTCTTGGCTACTTACAAATAAAAGTATAACAAAAGCCCTGACTTAATGAGAACTCTGTAAAACCGTTATCTCTCACTTGTGCTTTCATTATATCTAATAGAATACTATTTGTCAAATTATCTCTTTTTATATAATCTTTTATAATCGTTATCTTTAAACATATATGATTCTCTTACATTTTCTACTTCTGGATATTTTCTTAAAGAATCTCTACTTACAAAATCATATATTTTAATACCATGTATTCTTAATCTCTCAATTACATATTCCATTTTTTCATCTTTATCAATAATATATACTACTGGATATCTAAATAAATAACTATATCTACAAGCCTCATATAAATCGGTATTTCTATCAATAAAGTATATTGTTCTTTCTTTTTCTTTTCTATTTATATAATCTTCGATTCTCTTATATGAAGTCGCATAAAATCCTTTATCTCTTTCAATTAATTTAGCAGCTTCAGTAGTTATAGGAGTATGACTATATTGACCTAATAAATCTTGAATAACTTCCCCTAAAGAAGAAACAGAAAATAAACTAAATAAAGGACTAGGATATATTAAAGCATGTGTTCTTATATCATCTAAATCCAATAATTCGGCATGTCCATTACTATATTTCATATTACCTAATTGATAATCAGTAGGATATATAAAATGGTCATTTAATTCTTTTCCTTTATCTACTAATTCTTTTGCTAAACCAATTCTTTTATCCAAAGATAATTTAGTTTTACTCATATTACTACCATCACAATATGGAACAACAACACCCGCAAAACCACCTGGCATATATATAAAATCTTGTATTAATTTAGATTGTTTAATAAAATCTTTTCTAGCTAATAATAATTTATAGTGTAGGCGAGTAGCAGTTAATGCAGGATTATCCATCGGCATACCCATCTTATTATAAACTTTATTATGGTATATTTTGTAAGCTGTTTTATTATCCTTTTTATATACCGTACCAAATACACCTGAACCCAAAACTTCTAAACCATTTAGATCCTCTCTTGTTATTCTAACCATACAGGTCCCCCTTAAGCACGAAATATAATATCATATTTTTATTAAAAAGTATTAAAAAATATGTTAAAATTACAATAAGGATAGTGATTATATGGATAAATCAAAAAAAGCTTTAATAATCATTTGTTTTGTTCTTTTAATTGTGGTATCTCTTAAAGGTTTATTTGTATATTGGTTTTCTCCAAATAACAAAGTAAGAGTACCTAAATTCGAAGAACTTACTATCGTTCATAAAGATGCTGATGAATATTTAACATGGGGTCATTTTAATATTCGTAATGATTTTGGTGAATATCAACTTATAACTAACAATCCCACTCCTGAAGAACAACATGAAGTAGATGAACGTGCTAACACTGATTCGGCTATCTACAGTAGAGAAGATGGTTTAGCTATAACTAAAGCTGAAAAAAGTTCCGATTTTGATGATATTTATTTAGCTAATATTGTTGAATATAATTATTTAGGATTATATGGTATTCATAATAATTATGAATTATATAAATATCTTAAAGAACATCCTCAATGTGAAAATCACTATTACACACCAATATTTACTATGTTAAAAAATAAATATATGCAAGAAGAATTAGATAAATATTGGGCTAAAGGTGGGGTAGATACTATATATTTCTTTACTGGTAACTATGATGGTTTCTATACTGAAATCCATAATGGTCAATATCGTATGTTTTATATTTATCATAATAATAAAATATATTCTATGTCTTTTAATGGTAGTAAAACTACTCGTGAACAAGTATTTGACTTAATAAGTACAGTTATTATTAAATAATTAAAATATTTATGTTATAATAATAGAGAATAGGAAGGTATGTATTATGGAAGAGAATAAGATTAATACTCCGGAAGAAACTAAACCTAGTACTCCGAAAAACAAAAAGAAACCATTTATTATTATTTTAGTTATTATTCTTATTGTCTTAGCCGCAGTAATAGGTATAACTAGTATTATGCTTCTAACTAATAAAGATAAAGAAGAAGAAAAGAAAACTACGACTAAAAGTACTACTACTAAAGAAATAGTAACAATACCTGTTAATAATGCTAAGTTCCATAAAGAAAACGTTGCTTTACAACCAACCAGTATTACTATAAATACTGAATATGCTAGTATTAAAGCTGTAAGTATTTCATTTAATATTATTAATAATACTAATCGTATTATTATGCCAGCATTTAACGAATTAACTATTAATGGTAAAAAGATTGAAAATACTTTTATTATCGTCGATGTAACAGCTAAATCTGTTGATGATGTATATGGTATTCCTGCTTATTCTGAATGTGGAGCTGTTTTATATTTTGATAAAACAGATTATGATCGTTTAGGTATTAAAGAAATAGAAACTATATCATTATTATTTACTGTAACTGATGAACAATCTTGGAAGAAAACACCATTATTTGAAAAAGAACTAATTACTATAAATAGTGATGAAGTAAGTATAACAACTCATGAAGGTTATAAAGAAAATCTATTATTTAACCAAAATAATGTTAAGATTTCTTCATTAAGAGCATCATCTAATGATGTAAGATATTTTGTTGAAAATAATACTGATAAGAAAATAGAAATAGTAGCCGAAGATGTATATTTAGATAATGAATTATCTTATGGTGTTAATGGTGAAGTTAAAAACTTCTGGAGTATCACTCTAGACCCACATAAACGCGTTTATTCGCAATTATTTACTACGGAAGACTATTTATACACTTCAGCCACAATTAGGTCTATAAAGGCTAAATATGTGGTTTATACCATAGATGATAATGGTAATAAAAAAGAATTATTCCGTACTAAAGAATTAACAGCTAAATTTGATTAAAATAGAAAGGGTGAAATAACATGGATGAAAAAGAAATAAAAGAACAAGTCCAGGAAGAACCAAAAGCAGAGGAAAAAGTTATTCCTCCAAAAGAAGACGATTTTCCTAAAATTGTAACTCAAGCACCAGATCCTGAGACAAATCCTGGAAATGTTAAAGGTATTCTTTTCTTCTTTTTGCTAATAGCTTTTGTTTTTATCGGTATTTATTTTATACCACCACTAGTCTTAAGAGCTAGAGAACCTGAAGAAACAACAAAAACTACTACATTTGAAACTAATTTCGCCCCAATAGATCAAGGAGAAACAACAAGAAGAACAACAACTAGTAGAACTACTAATTCTGGCCCAATCTTCTCTATACCAACAGATGAAGATGAAACTACAACAACAGTAGCTGCTACCGGTGATGGTGATTTTATTCCAGATAGTACTACTACTTCAACAACTACAACAAGTTCTGAAATAGTTACTACGCCTGGAACAACTGAGCCAACAACACCAACTACCACAACTAGTTCAATAACTGAATAATTTAATTAAAAATATTAGCACCTTTTTGGTGCTTTTTTTATATATTTTTGTTATAATGATAATAGAATAAAAGGTGATTGTCATGAGTGAACTAGACAAAGAACGCCAAAGACGTATTCAAATGGCCGAAGAATTAGAAAAAGCCATTGATGAAGCTTTAGCCCAAGATGATGAACCAATTAATACTTCACTAAGCGAAGCAATCGCCTTAGAAGAAGATTTGGAAAAAACATCAATTAATGAATTTGACTTACCAATTAAAAAGAGTGAATTAAAAAAAGTTCCTAAAGAAGTTCCTCTTCAATATGCATTAGAAATTCATGATATGATTAATCCTAATGCTAAAAAGGAACTTGAAGAAACTGTTCAACGAGCTGAAGCTCAAAAGGTTCTTGAAGATATAAAAAATAGTAAAGAAATAAAACTTGAAGCTAAACAAGCAAATGATCATAAAATAGCTCTTTTAATAATTGAAATATGTGTAGTTATATTAATTGCTTATTTATTAATATTATATTTTAATAATGATGATAAGAAACGTAATAATACGACAACAACAACGACAACAACAAAAGAAGTATATGAAGAACCTACAACGGTTTCTACAACAACAACTTCAACAACAACTGTAGCAACAGTTGAATCAACAGATACTGTTCTTGAAGATACAACAACTACAACAACGACAACTACTACTACAACAAGCACTAGTACAACAACAACAACTAAGCGTACTTCAACAACACCTAAACCAACAAGTAGTACAACAACAACAACAACGACTACGACAACAACAACAACAACGACAACAACTCAACCAACACAAAATGATAATCCACCACAAGGTGAACAACAAGGTACTGATGAACCTGAATCAAACTAATAGAGGTGAAGATATGAAAAAGTTTATTAAATTATTATCCTTAATATTATTTATTGGATTATTAACTGGATGTGGACCAAAAGAAGAATATACATTTACTATTGCCACAGGTGATACTGTTACCATTGGTATTGATACAAGTACTGGTTACAGTATGACATCAACAGTACCATTTAAAATCAATAGAGCTAATCTAACAGTATTAACAGGTAACTTTATTTATATGAATGAATATAATGAACGTGTTGATAGTTTAGATCCAGATGCCGAAACTATTAAAGTTATTGATTCTAAAAAGAAAAAAGATAATATAACTTATACATTATATTTATCTCAAATAGATGGATATGAAAGTGATTATATTTATTTAATTAAAATAAATGATTCCAATACTGGTTTAATCCTAACATCTATGCCAAATGCCAATAAAGATGATGTTGATAAAGCATTCAATTCATTATCATTCTCATCAGTCAAATCAAAATAGGAAGATTATATCTTCCTTTTATTTGCTAAAAAACTTAATTTATAGTATAATTTGAAATTACTTGGAAGTGATTATATGAAATTAATTTTATTATTATTATCATTATGCATTTTAACAACACCAATGACTACTGTTTTAGCTGAAAATGAAGAACCTTCAGATCCAGAACAACAAGAAGTTATTGATTTACCAACATATGAAACATCATTAAATGATGATAATACTTTAACTATTACCAAATATAATGGTAATGAAACTAATATTACTATTCCTGAAACTATTGATAATATCAAAGTTTCTAAATTAGCTAGTAATAGTTTTAATAATGATTCTATTGAAAGTGTTTTAATAACATTTGCTCTAGAACTTGAAGATACTGATAATATCTTTAGTCATGAAACAATTATTAAAACTATATTAGAAAATACTAATATTAAATCTTATGCTGATAAGTATTTATATGAATTCACATATATTTATCGTTTAACATTCGAAGGAAAATCATATTATATTGATGATTATCAATATGTTATTAATTTTACTCCTGAAAATAAATCTAATAAAACATTTATTGGTTATTATGATAATAATTCTGGTGCTTATTATAATCAAGGAGATACTATTCATATAAAGAATAATGTTGATTTAATCGCCTTATATAAGAATAATACTTATCGTATTATATTTGATTCTAATGGAGCTACAAATGTTAAATATACTGCTTCTGTAACTAATAATACTAATGTATTTGTACCTGCTAATACATTTACTCGTAAAGGTTATGCCTTTGTTAAATGGAATACTAAAGCTGATGGAACTGGTACATCATATTATGGTAATAGTACAGTTAATAACTTAGTAACTACTAATAATGGATCTATTACTCTATATGCTATATGGGGTAAACAAAGTACTATTACTTTATATAACAATAAAAAGAAAGTTAAATCATTAACTGTATATAAAGGTATAAAAGTAGGTACATTACCAACTGTATCTAAAAAAGGATATACTTTTACTAGTTGGTATACTGCTAAAACTGGTGGTACTAAAGTAACTGCTAATACTTTATATAATTATGATAAAGATATTAAATTATATGCTCAATTTAAAGTTAATACATATAATATTACTTATAACTTAAATGGTGGAACTAATAATTCTAATAACCCAACTAAATTTACTTATGGTAAATCAGTATCTTTAAAGAAACCAACACGCGTAGGTTATACCTTCTCAGGTTGGTATCGTAATAATAAAAAAGTAACTAAAGTAAATGGCAAATGGACAGAAAATATAACTTTAGTAGCTAAATGGACTCCAATTAAATACACCATTAAATATAAAGCTAATGGTGGTAAAGGAACTATGAAAAATACTACTAGTGTTAAATATGATTCGTTAGTTAATGTTAGAAAAAATACTTTTACTAAAAAAGGTGCAACATTCATTGGTTGGACTCTTAATAAAGAAGGTACAGGACGTATTATTAATAACCAAGAAGCCGTAAAGAATTTACGTAATACTAAAGGTAATATTACTTTATATGCTAAATGGAAATATACTGAATATACTATTACATATAATTTAAATGGTGGTATTCAAAACTCATCTAATCCAACTAAATATACTATCAATAGTGCATTTAGATTCTCTAGACCAACTAGGGAAGGATATTTCTTCCAAGGATGGTTTACTGAAAGTAATTTTGTTAATTCAAAAGCACAAGTAAAAAATGGCTCAACAGGTAATATTACTTTATATGCTAAATGGGCTAAATTAGATGAATCACTAGGTGCTGAACCATTAAGATATTATATGGTTCAAACAGCTAAAGCTGAAATGGGTAATGTTGGTGGTAAGAAGTTCTGGTCATGGTATGGCTTTAACGGACGTATCGCTTGGTGTGCTATCTTTGTTTCATGGGTAGCTAACCAAAATGGTGTCTTAGATATCGCTTATCCAAAAGCAGCTGGTGTATCAACATTCTACAAATATTTTACTAATAGAAATGCTTATAAAAAACGTGGAACATATACACCTCAACCTGGAGATATAATCTTCTTTGACTGGAATACTGACGGTCGACTAGATCATGTTGGTTTAGTTGAAAAAGTCGAAGATGGTAAAGTATTTACTCTTGAAGGTAACTCAAAAGGTGATACAGCAAGAGCCAAATCATATCCATTAACTAGTAAATATGTTAAAGGTTACGGTGTACCAAACTATAAGATATAAAAAAGAGTTAAACAACTCTTTTTTAATGATATAATATACTAGAAAGGAGATATAAATATGGATAAATTTATGACTAAATATATGAAATGTTTTATGAATATATATGTATATTCTATATTATATATAATCTATTTATATTTCTTCTTAGATACTTTATTAATATCTCCTAAACATTGGTTTCAATCCCAATGGTCTGGCATATTCTTAATATGTTCAGCTGTATTCCTATCATATACTATGATATTCCAAGAAAAAAGAATTAAACTAAAGTATTTTCTATTTAAAGAAATATCTACCTTTAGTATCTTCTTTATTTTCTTACTTGTATTCTTATTTCAATCCGGTAGAGATTTTACTAATTGGGAAGTTTTATTATCGCAATTCTTACTTATGGCTGATATATATATGTTAGCTAAAATATATAGTAAATATGATAAAAAGAATTTATTCTTATTCTTATCATTTATCGTACCAACTATATTTGTTATATATCATACTCAAACAAATCATATACCAGCATTGACTTTGGATAATATAAAAAATATTATGCAAGCTGCTGGAAGAAATAGATATGCTTTTGATTTTAATCATTTTAATACTTTAGGTAATTTAATCGCCGGTATATTCTTAATATCTTTTGTTTTTATTGGTAATACTATAAAACAAAAAGAATGGATAGTATTAAAAGTATTTAAAATATTATTACCAATAGTAATGTATATACCTTTAGCACATATTCTTTTATGTACGGGATCAAGAACATCTCTATTAAGTTTAGGCGTAGGTACTGTAGCATGTTTATATTTTGTATTAACAAATTTAAAGTTTATTCCTAATTTAGTTAAAATAATAGTTAAAGGAGTATTAATAATAGCTATAACATTACCAACTTGCCATTATTTAAATAATAATTTTAATGTTATTATGGATGACTCTAATCGTCGTGAAAATTATGATATTAATTTACCTAATATTATGAATACTAAAGAAAAAGAAAAATATGGTTTAGGTTTAATTTATTATGGTGATTTTGGTGATAAAATAGTCGAAGGATATGAAACATCCAACATAGATAGTTATTATTTATATTTATATATATGTACAGGTAAAATAGGATTAATAATATTTATTATTACTTTTGTACTTGTATTACTAGTATTATATTTAAATATGTATTTTAATCCTTCGTTTGAATCATCTATAATCGTTGGTGTTTTTATAGCTCATATGGTCTTAGGTATAGGTGAAACATGTATTCTTTATTTCACATTCTTAAGTGGAGCATTATTAACCGCTACATATATAATAACTATGGATGAATTCTATAATCATATTTCAGAACATCCAATAAATATAAAAAATATATTTAAAAAGAAAAAATTAAAAGAAAGTTAATACTTTCTTTTTTTATTATATTATTTGTTATATAATTAATAATAGGTGAGTGATATGAAGAATAAAATAATTATATGTGTATTAGTTGTATTATTAGTGGTTGAATCAATCTTATTAATAATTAGTTTTACTAATAAAAATAATACAAAATGTAAAAATATTGATGAAACAGAAAAGGAAACTAAAAAGAAAGAAGAAAATATAAGCAGTAATGGTGTTCATTATTCGTTTGTTATTGATGAAGAATTTAAAGAAGAAGATTATAAATTAGATTTTCTTAAATCATTTACAATAGGTGGAAAAGATATCTTATCTAATTTTAAATTAAATAAAAAAGACGCTAAAGAATATGAACAAGTTGGAATCTTTTTAGATAATGTAACTGAATACTTAGATGGGTTTATTGTTCTAGAAACTGGTGGATATTATGATCTATTAGATTATAGAGAAGCATATTATATATTTGATATAGAAGGTAATCTAATAGAAAAGATGGAACCTAAAGAAAATGAAAATAGTGGTATATATGGCTATGAACCAACTGATATATATTATAATTCTATAACTAAAACATTAAGATATGATTATGAAGTATATACTACTGAAGAAGGTTTATTACCTGATATAGTAACTTATGAAACTAAAAAAGACGTAGATCTAAGTGTATGGTATGATGATGGTAAAATACCTAAAAGTGCATGTAACGCTATTAGTAAATATTTAGATAAAGATATAGTTACACAATATGAAATGAAATATAAAGGTAATGGTCAATTTGAAAAAGCAAAAGTAATTAATAATGTTACTTTAAAAGATAGTTATGACTACGAATATGAACTTGGATTATGTGGATTAGATGATTAATTCTCGTTCCATGTCCTTATAAAGAATTATAGAGTAATCTATAATTTTTTTATGAAAGGAGGATAATATGGATCAAAATAAAATAGGCAAGTTTATTGCTGAATGTCGTAAAAATAAAAAGCTAACTCAAGAAGAATTAGCTAATAAATTAAATGTATCTAATAAAAGTGTATCAAGATGGGAAAATGGTGTTAATATGCCTGATATATCTCTATTTAAACCATTATGTGAAATATTAGATATATCTATCGAAGAATTATTAAGTGGAGAATCTAATAATAATGAAGGAGTATATGAATATATTAAATATCAAAAGAAAAGATATTCAATAAGAAGTATTATCTTAATAGTTCTATGTATATTAGTATGTATTATAAGTGCAATATATGTATTAAAAAATAAACCATATTTAGATGGTGGTAGTAGATTAGATGATTATAAGCTTATAGCTAAAATAAATGATAATTCTTCTTTTTATTCAATATATGATACTAATACATATATTACATTAAATAATAAAAGAATATCATTAGATGAAGCATTAAAAGACTCCAATACTTTAAAAAGAATAATGTCTCATATGAAACCATATGCAGCATTAAATGATGGTGGCTCATTATATTATAAAGATACTGCAAAAGGTTATTACTTAGCAATATGTAAAAATCTAAATGGTAATAATAACATATATTTAAATAATTATGATTTTTTAAGTGATATTAAAAATAGTCCATGTAATAGAATAGAAAAATAATGTCTAAGGTCCCAAATTGGGACCTTAGATATATTAATAAAAAACATATACTTTTTATTGCATAATTAATATAGTAATACTACAATTATTATGTATTGATTATTTGCCAAGTGTCAGTATGACAATTTGATCGACTAGGGTTATATTTTATGGGCAAAATAAAGTATGGCATGCATGCGGATGTATTCCCGTTTTAAACGGATGGGTGTACATCCGTTTTTTTATTTTATTAATCAATACTAGAAAGGAGGATAATAATATGAACGATATAATTAGTTCAGATGCAAAAATAGAAAACATGATATATGAGATAAGAGGAAAACAAGTAATGTTAGACTCTGATTTAGCTAAGTTATATCAGTGTGCTAATGGAACAAAAGATATTAATAAAGCTGTAAAAAGGAATATGGATAGGTTCCCAGAGGACTTCTATTTTGAACTAACAAATGATGAATGTTTAAGGTTCCAAATTGGAACCTTAAACAGTAAAGGTGACAGAAGAGGGCAGCATCTTAAATATCTTCCTCATGTTTTTACCGAACAAGGTGTAGCCATGTTATCAAGCGTCTTAAAAACAGAAGTGGCAGCTCAAGTAAGCATTTCTATAATGCGTGCTTTTGTTGCCATGCGTCATTATATAAGTGAT
>JAEEGL012394361.1_pt1 | contig 37396 bp, 31 predicted proteins | sample 9134231 | NCBI WGS metagenome assembly JAEEGL01 (sample SAMN16246548, study PRJNA631951) | gut metagenome | biome: gut microbiome; feature: rumen; material: fiber-attached | host: Bos | place: Iran: Karaj | collected 2018-10 | reverse complement strand
CCCGGCCCGATGCTTCTGTTGCGTCGGGCCCTTCCTTTCAGCTCATGTTCAAAGCGTTCTTAACCCACGCCATTCCCACTTCGCGTTCTTTATCCAGTTTCCTGTGGACTTCGTCGTAATCGATGGGAGCGAACAGGACCCCGGATTCTATTGCACCCTGGGACGTCTTGCATATGCGCTCTTCGAGGCCCAGCGTCGTGAGCAGGGTGGTTATCCTGCCGACCCCAGAGCCTTCGTTCCAGTTCCCTATCAGAGTCACGAACGGCTTTCTGAACAGGATGGAGAACACGGTCCCGTGGAAGGAATCGGTGACGACGAAAGACGAGTTCTTGATGCCCTTCATCCAGTTTTCGACGGTCCCCACGGAAGTCCTGGGGTAGTCAATCCTTTCGTTGAAGTCCGATGACGCGTTTCCGGCGGTTACAGGGCCGTATCCCAGTGCTTCGTAGATTTTCTCCATGCCTTCGAAGTTGACCGGGTGCATCATGTAGTTGAATGCGTATTGCTTCGGATAGCGCATCTGCGAAGCGTCCGAAAGAGCCTCGAAGTGCTTCACGTCGCAGAGCATGACGGGATCGATGATTATCTCCGCCTCAGCGCCGAGCTCTTTGCAAAGCTCCACGGCAGAGCTCTCACGCACGGAGAGGTGGTTGAACCTTCTCAGCAGAGCGGCGAAGGATTCTCTCTCCTCGTCGGTGCCTTCGAATCTGTCCGTACCGAATGATGAAGCTATTGCAATCTTGTTTTTCTCGTCGTGGACGAAATCCAGGGTGTAGCATTCCAGGATGTCCTGGGTGATGAAGCGCCTGTTCCACACCTGATCGGATCCGACTATGAAATTGTCGACCCTGTTGTTGAGCTCTTCCTGCTCCTCTTTCGTTTCATACCATCTGGCGATGTTGTAGAACGGGTATTTCGTCGCCAGCAGAGGGGGGTTCGGCGGGGCGTTCCTTTTCGATTTCCTTCTGGATTCGATCATGAGCGGCTCCAAACCCATGTCCATTATGATGTGGTACAGGGCGTAGTACGTGAGCTCCCCGCCGAAATTCAGGACGCGCCAGAATCCTGTTATGCCGACGTCGAACTTCCATCTGAGGCAGTAATCTATCGATTTGGCGACCGGGTGCCCGCGCTGAAGGAAGTGCACCATCCTGATCCATCCCAGATGCAATCTGCGCTCATGCTTCAGGCCTGGGTTCTCCTCAAAATTTGGCTTGGGTATTCTTTCGGCGAAATCGGCGGAATCGTTCATGTCGAACGCCATGGCGGCTCCCTTCTGGGAGTTCACCATCACCAGGCTGAGGGTCCCTGCGGCGCTTCCCGCAACTTTGTCGCTTCCCATGAGGTCTCCGAGAGTTATGTCTCCGGGCCTGCTGTCTATGAACCTGCATGCGGCGCACCCTTGGTTGATGATGAGGCTGGCGTTGCATGCCCTGACGAACGGATCGTAGACGGACATTCTGAAGGTTCCGTCTGCGTACATTATGGCCAGGGAGCCTTTGGGCTGGCCCCTGGGATTGAAATCCATGGACGTGATCGGCTTCTCCGCGGACAGCTCTTCGATGTACTTGCTGTATATCATCGGTGAAGGCTGGCCGGTGCACACGATGTCCGCGGTGAAAAGATGGGGGTCATCCCCGACGATGTTGTGGAGGGCGTGTACATGGCACGGCATCCCGACGAAGAGGACATCTTCGCCCTCGTCCAGTTTCTTCTTGATTTCGCCGTAGATGTGCCCCATGTCGCTGGGGGCGTATTTGGGGCCGCGCATCTTCTGGACGATATCCTTGTCTTTTGTGATCGCGTATACGGCGTTCACGCCATTTTCCAGGATGACTCCGCACACGTATCCGCCGCGGGCGAGCATCCAATCGGCGAGAATCGGGAACGCACCTCCGGAAGAGCTCGTGCTCGCTATCTCGGCGTTGGCCCTGAACGCATAGTAATCCTGTCTCCTCTTGATTTCCGGGAGAGGGGATATAAGGGGGCAGATTTCCGAGCATCTTCCGCATCTGATGCATTTGCTTTCGTCGACGGAGGACCTCAGGAACCCCACATTGTCGGTAGCCAGAGTGATAGCGCCTTTCTCGCACACGTTCTCGCATGCGCGGCAGCTTACGCACAGCTTTCTGATGCCGATGAGCTCTTCGACGACGTTGAGGGCCATGCGCCGTCAACTGGATGTCCGTATTAAAGGGTATTCAAAAGAAGGCCCTGGGATACGGCCCAGGTTTCACAGTCTGTCGAAAGCCACCAGGACGGACGCGAGCTTCGGGTTGTCCACAAGCCCGTAGTGCTTCTTGATCATGAGGTCGCTGGTGGGTGCCGGGCTGCAGGAGACTACGTTCTTGCAACCGTTGCTTTCGTTCAGTTCCGGGAACGAGACGGGAGGCATGACGAACTGCTCTCCTCCGCTGGCCTGCACCGTGGGGAACAGCACGAATCCGTCGGACAGCCACACGACATCGTCTCTGGAAGTGTACTTGCTCGCGGTGAAAGGGAATACCTCTTCGCCTATGACGTTGCCCTCCCCGGAGACGAGGATGACCGTGGGTTCTGGCGGAGGCCTGAATCTGGGATCCTTTACTATGCAGATGACGCTGTCGCGCTCCAGAGCCTGTTTGAATCCCTGATTGTCCACTTCGATGTTGCCCATCGCACGGACTTTTGCCTCCTCTTTCTCGAGCTCAGAGAGAATCTCCTTGTCGAGATAGAAGGCATGGATGACTCCTCTCAGCCCGCGTATTATTTCGAGCTGTTCGTCGCCCGGTGCGTCCGGATCCGCTGTCATGGTTCCACTTGATGCATTTAGACGTTAAAAAAAGTATGCAATCCAGCGCATTGCGCATAATTGTGGATTCTTCGGTTTTCCTTTCATTTGACGTCCGAAGTTTCGCCGTCTTCGAGGAAATGTATGGCGCAATCGCGCTTCAGACCGAGGCCGCCGGCGACTTCTATCGCTTTTATTATTCCGGCCATCACCGGGCAGGCCGCGTGGGGGATGGTCTCTTCCGCGAGCCTGTATATTTCCGATTCGGAGATCTTGGCTTCCACCTCGGAGAATGCGCTGATAGGCTGCAATCCCCAGGAGAGCCTCAGAACGTTCGGGCATTCGCTTTTTATGTCCACGCGGACCATGCCCATGTCCTCCTCGGCGGTCACCAGCGTGCGTTTTTTGCACACCCCTGCGTCCACCACCAATCTGCACGTCTTATTCATTGTCGTCATTCCTCAGTCTTATGAGGTTGTTCACGCCGGCCATGGATCTTATGTCGACCACGCCTATGGCCGCGATGATGCGGTTGTCCAGTTCGATCGGGGTGACGATGACTCTGATGCCTTTGTAAGGCCCGGAGACTGCGATCTTGCGTATGGTGGTTCCGGCGCTGATCACTTCCTCCAAAACCTGGCCGGTGTACGCGTTGTCTATGACCTTTCCGTTCTCGATCCTTATCCCCAGATTGTCCCTGCTTTTGGCGCATACCGGGAGCCCTCCCACCAAGTCGTGGATGGCGAACGCAAGGGAGATAAGCTCGCTGCCCGAGCTGCGCGACGACAATATATCTTCCAATTCGCGGCCGAATCTCATCCCTCCCATCATGGCCAGCCCGGCGTTGACCGCCGCGATCTCCGCCGCTTCCAAAGTCGGCCCGGTGCCTATTATGATGACGTCGTCGCTTTTCAGCTGGAAACTGGACCTTATGCTTTCCTCCGTTCTGGCGTCCAGCGTGGCATCGGAGCCTGGCAAAGACAGCTTCCCGCCGGAGTAGGTAAGGGTGGTGGCTCCTGCCGACCCCTCTTTTTTGGCCGCGCCCTTCTCCTCGCATCCGTATTTAACGTTTCTGGCCATCTTCGGTATGCGGACGGCCACGTTGGCATCCCCGCCGGTCAGGCCTTCGGCGTCCACGTCTGCGGAGATGTCCATGTGGGTCTTCTTCTTGAATTCCAGACCTTTGGCGGTGAGCAGAATGCCGCTCTTCCCGATCGTCACCATTCCCTGCTCCTGCATTATGGAGATGATGGATCTGGTGCTCCCTTCGCCGATGCCGAGGAGCTCTGCCAGTTTTTTCCTTCCGATGGTATTCCTGCTGTCGAGGGTTTCGATAGCCTTCCAGATATGGTAGTCGCTGAATTTCGGCAGCGGTCCGCCGGATTTGGCTGGTCCAGGGGTCATATGGATATATCTTTCATCCAATTTAAATAGTTTTGAGTGTCTGGATGTATATTCGGACAGTACGGCATCGGATAAGTATGATGGGTGTATCGCTTCCCGTCGGGGCTTCGATTCATATACTATTTATTGGCAGAGGATTTACGGAACGGCATGGCTCAAGAATCTGTCGACCTTCTTGAAATCGAGAACGTCTCCAAATCCTTCGACGGAAGGTTAGTACTGAAGAATGTCAGCGCCAAGCTTTCCACGGGGAAGATACTCGGTTTGGTCGGGAAGAGCGCGGCCGGAAAGAGCGTTCTGATCCATATGCTCAGAGGCAGCGACGAATACGCCCCGGACTCTGGCCGCGTGATATACCACGTCAACCGCTGCAAGAAATGCGGCGACCTCGATCTTCCGTTAAAGGGTGTTCCCTGCGTCAAATGCGGCGGGGAAACGGAGAAGCTGGCGGTGGATTATTGGTCGCTGAAAGAGGATGATCCGCTCAGATCGGCGGTGAAATCCCATATCGCCATCATGCTTCAGAGGACCTTCGCCCTGTTCGGAGACAAGACGGTCATCGAGAACGTCATGGAAGCCGTCACCCCGGATTACGAAGGTGACAGAAGGGTCAGGCGTGCCATCGAGATGATCGAGATGGTCAATATGACCCACAGGACGACCCACATAGCCAGGGACCTGTCCGGAGGGGAGAAGCAGCGCGTGGTCATGGCCAGGCAGCTCGCCAAGGAGCCTCTGTTCTTCCTGGCCGACGAGCCCACCGGAACTCTCGACCCCACCACCGCCGAGACGGTCCACCAGGGTCTCATCGATTACGTCCGCAAGATGAACATCTGCATGGTGTTCGCGTCCCACTGGCCTGAGGCCATAACCAGGATGGCGGACGAGGCTATTCTGCTGGAGGCCGGGAACGTCGTCAAGCAGGGCAACCCCAAGGAGGTCACCGACCTCTTCATGAAGGACTACCATTTCGAGAAGCAGGCCGTCGGAAAGCTCGGCGAGCCCATAATCGTCCTGGACAACGCCAAGAAGCACTATTTCTCTGTCGTCAGAGGAGTCGTCAAAGCCGTCGACGGCGTATCATTCGACATCAAGGAGAGGGAAGTCTTCGCTCTCATAGGTTATTCAGGGGCGGGGAAGACTACGACCTCGCGCATGATCGCGGGAATGACCCCGGCCACCTCGGGAACCGTCAAGATAAAGATAGGCGACGACTGGGTGGACATGTCCGAGAGCGGTTTCGCAGGAAAAGGAAGGGCCACACCTTACATCGGCGTCCTCCACCAGGAATACACGCTGTATCCCTTCGACACCGTCCTTCAGAACCTGACCACCTGCATAGGTATGAAGATGCCCGCGGAGCTCGCCAAAGTAAAAGCTATACAGGTCCTGACCAGCGTGGGATTTCCCAAGGAGACCGTCGAGAAGACTCTCTACTCATATCCCGATTCTCTCTCGGTGGGAGAATGCCAGAGGATAGCCTTCGCCCAGGTTCTGATCAAAGAGCCGCGCATAATCATCCTCGACGAGCCCACCGGAACGATGGACCCGATAACCAAGACGATTGTGGCGAAATCCGTGGTAAGGGCGAGGGAGACCTTAGGAGAGACTTTCATCGTCGTCAGCCACGACATGGATTTCGTTATGAACTGCTGCGACCGCGCCGCCTTCATGAAGAACGGGACGGTCGTATCCATTGGGAACCCAGAGGACATCCTAGAGGAGTTCAACATGGAGCCTGTGCCCGAAGGTGAATGAAATTGAAGCAGAAGATGGGAAGGCATCTCAGCTTCGTTGAGTGCAGGGAATCGATGGGTCTCGGAGTCGGAGGCGGACTCGCTCAGAGGGCGACCATCTCCGAGTCCGGGAGGGACGTGGTGGCCATAGCGATGGGTCCCGGAAGGAGGCACATCACCAAACCCGTCTGCGAGATCACCTATGCGCTCCGCGAGGAAGGGATAGACACGAGCGTCCTGGTGGTGAACGCCGGTTCGGGAGTACCCGCCGACGCGCCGGACATGACTACGGGTTCCTGCTTCGGTCTCGATCCGATCGAGGTCGAGAGAATCCAGCAATACAAGGTGGCTCTGATCCACCTGGGGAACGTCAGGGCCCACATCATCTACAAGGCCAGGCTGATACTCAGGAACGTGAACATACCTGCCATAATAGTGGCGCAGTGCCCCATAGATTTCGAGGACTTCGCTGCAATAGGCGTCAAGACGTCCCGCGTGATGCCCCCGGACGACAAGATCCAGACCAAGGGAGAGATTGTGAACATCGTCACCGGCGTCGTCAGAGGGGTAACCTGCGACCAGGACAAACTGGACGAGATCGTATCGAAAGTGCAGTCGATGCTTCCGGAGCGCGGTATCGAATGATAGTCATCGTCAACGGCAAAGAGAAGAAGCTCAAGGCCGGCTCCACGCTCAAGAACGCGATAGCCGGCGAGACTTATGTCAAAGGGTCCCTCATCTCCGTGCATCTGTCGGAGGAGAAGATCGTCACCGAGACCAGCGATTTCGAGATCGAGACCGAAGCCGGGACCATGGTCATGCGCCTCAACGACTCCCCGCTGGCGGAGATGTGGAGGACCAAGGTGGCACAGGCGCTTCCCGGCGCGAACGCCAGGTGGGTGACCCACGACATAGCGGCGTTCGGATCGTTCCCGACCGATCTGGAGGTGAGCAGGGAGGAATTCCACTACAAGACCTACGACTGCTTCTTCGCTCTCGGAGGGTTCGACAACCACACCACGTACATCATGGTGGCCAGGGACAACCACAACGGTTCTTACGGCGCCGGGCATGGGCTCATCGGAAAGATAACCGTCGGAAGGCACATACTGGACAAAATCAGGGAGGGGGACCGCATCATCGGCGTCCGCCCCATGATGTCCGAGACCAGCACCGAGAACGTCGTGGTCACGGACGATTTATCATTCAAGCTTGAGGACGGGTACAGAGTGGAGACATCCGTCGCGGTCAAGCTGGACCCGGCTTCCCCAGAGGCGTCGGAGCACGTGCTCGTGCTGTCCAGCCAGGGATTCATCAGAGCGACGGATTCGACCGGGAGCTACGTATCCTGCTCCGACGATCTGGACGTCTCGATCCCGGCGGAGAACATAGCGATAAGAGGCGCCGGGGCGGTCGCGGTCAGGAACAGCGGAGTCGGTACCGGGCGTTTATTCTTCTACAAGGAGAAAAGGCAGCTCTCGCCCAGCCACACCTCGGCTGGAAACATAACCCAGGGGGCGGCAATCCTCTCCCGCGCGAAAGCCGGCGACGTCTTCGCCGTGACTACGGAGCCTCCGAGGGCGCTTTCGGTGGGCATGACCCAGGCCGATGGCGCCAAGTTCCTGGAGGCCGCCGGGATAAAGCAGGTCAGGACCGGGGACGTCTCGGATGACGCAATAATCGCCGAGCAGAGCCCGGAGCGCACCATGCAGGCTCTCAAGGACGGGGAGGTCGAGACTTTCGGCGTCCCGAGGGAGAGAGTGTTCAAGATCAAGCTCTCGGACGCCGACCCAGCCAGCAACATGTATTTCAGGAAGATTACCGGCCTCAGCCACAAGCCCGTCGGGACCTTGAAGGTGCAGTTCACTTTCGAGGGCCTTCCCATGGTGACCTTCTACGGCGACGAGATGAGGGGAAAGAACCTGTATCCCCAAGACCCGTTCAAGAAGTCCAAGCGCGGGGACATAGGGCTGACCAACCAGGCCAGGCCGCACCACGGTCTGATAGGCATCAGGCTGAAGGACAGCAAAGAATACGGCCCCACCGGCGAGGAGCCCTACGGGACCAACATCATAGGGAAGTTCGTGGACGATCTGGACAGGCTGATGGACGGCTTGGAGGACGATGCCACGGTGTACGTCACGGAGGCGGATTTATGAGCGAAGCCAGAGAGACGAGATTGTTCATGATATCGCCCAGATCCACGCTCACGCCGGACCAGCTCGCGCGCATGATCCACGCGTACGGGGCGGAGGCTCTGGTCAAGGAGACATGCTACGGGTGCCTCGTCGAGGGGCCGAGGGAGCTGGTCCTGTCGATACGCGACAGGGTCAGGGAAGGCTATCCGAACGAGGTCTTCACCAAAGTCAGGGCATACCCCAGCAGCGACCCCAGAAGATGCCGCGCGATGCACGGGACAAGGCCCGGGTACGCGCAGCTGGAGATGGAATGGGAGCTACTGGCAAAGGTCCAATACGGGCTCGAAGAGGTAGCCAAAGGCGCCAAATACGTCCCTCCCGAGGAGAAGAAACGCATTTCAGTAAACGATTTCAAGAGAATTTGCGAGGTACGCCGATGAAGGTCTTCATAGATCCGCCCAACAGCCTGGTGCTTTTCGATCTGGTCGAAAGGTTCGGGCATGAACCGCTCAGCACCATGGCCGCCATCCAGGAGAGGGTGGACAACATAGAAGTGGACATGCCGCCGATGAACGTCACCCTCGACGACGTCGTCAAAGGGCTGAAATACGCCGGCGTGGAAGTCCCATCCGGCGTCAGAGGAAGATTGGCCTTGTGGGGCCCACTAATCGACGAGGCGGACGCCGCCATAATCATGGACGACTGCCCCTACAGCTTCGGATGCGTCGGATGCGAGAGGTCCAATCTCATGGTCAAATATCTCATAAAAAGGCGCGGCATCCCTGCTCTCAGGGTCACGTACCCGGAGAACGACGAGCAGGCGGTCAATTTCGTCGCTCAGACCAAAGAATTCCTGGAGGGATTGAAATGACGATCAAGATAGCGCAGCTCTCATGCGGAACGGAATACAGCAGCGTCCAATACGAGATAGAGAAGGCGGCCAGATCCGTCGGGGCTAAAATCGTGTATCCCGACGTCTCCGCGGCGGACATCGACGAGGCCGTCAAGAGGTTCGGATTCGTCCCCAGGTCGCCTCAGCTCAAGCTGATGATCGCAAGGGCGGTCAGGCTGGCCGACGGGAAATACGACGCCGATGCGGTGTTCATCACCACCTGCTTCAGGTGCGCCGAGGCCGCTCTGGTGAGGAACGAGCTCAGAAGGTTCATCCAGGAGAACACCAGGCTCCCTGTGGTCACGTATTCGTTCACAGAGAGGCTCAAGGCGTCCCAGCTTCTGACCAGGATGGAAGCTTTGGTCACCATAGTCACGAGGAAGGAGCTCCTTTCCAGGGAGAGGCAGACAGGCATCACCGTCGGGCTGGACTCCGGGTCGTCGACCACCAAAGCGGTCGTCATGGAGAACAACAAGATCATCGGGAAGGACTGGACTCCCTCCGGGGATGTGGTCGCATCGGCCGAAGCGGTGCTCAACAACGCCCTCAAGATGGCCGGCATCGAGATGAATCAGGTGGAAGCCATCGGAACCACCGGGTACGGGCGTTTCACCCTCGGCGAGCATTTCGGCGCCAAGCTCGTGCAGGAGGAGCTGACAGTCAACTCCAAAGGGGCCGTCTGGCTGGCCGACAGGCAGAGAGGCGAAGCCACCATCCTCGACATCGGAGGGATGGACAACAAAGCCATCACCGTCAGGGACGGGGTCCCGGACAACTTCACCATGGGCGGCATCTGCGCCGGAGCGTCCGGCAGGTTCCTCGAGATGACCTCCAAGAGGCTCAAGATCGAGGTCACCCAGCTCGGAGCTCTGGCAGACAAAGGGAACTGGAGGAACGCCAAGATGAACTCCTACTGCTCAGTCTTCGGCATCCAGGATCTGGTCACTACTCTGGGCGAGGGGAAGAGGTTCGAGGACGTCGCCGCGGCCGCGTGCCACTCGGTCGCCGAGCAGGTCTACGAGCAGCAGCTCCAGGAGATCGACGTGAGGCATCCGATCATACAGGTCGGAGGGACTTCGCTGATCTCCGGGCTGGTCACCGCCGTCGGGGAGATCCTCGGGGAGGCCCCGATCGTGCCTCCGGATTCCCAATACATCGGCGCGGTGGGCGGCGCTCTGCTGAGCTCAGGCCTCCTGTGAGGGATTCCCATGGAAACTGAGGTAATAGGGGACGACAGGTTCGGGGATGAGGCGTACCAGCGCCTTTTCGACGAGATCATGAGCGATCTCAACAAGGCGGTCCTCATCGACAGGGCCAAGCTGGTGCTCAGGCCCGACGTGCCCCTCTTCATATTCTCGATAGTCCTGAAATCGGAGCCGACCCTCAAGACCATCCCGGACGTGTGCAACGTCAGGGCGGAGGGGGAGAACATCCACCTCACGATATCGCAGGAGCGCTACGCGCCGGCGGTGCTGTCCGCCCTCTGGGGGAAGTACGGGAGGAGGTCCGTCTTCCAGCAGACCCGCTTCGACCTGGATGTGACAGGCGCCAAGGAATCCGAGATAGCATCCATGGTGGTGTCTTCCGGGGAGGAGACCAAGCGCGAGATACTCGGCGCGCTGTGGAGGTCCATGCCCGAGGGGATCAAGAACCGCAAGGTTCTGATGGACGGGAACGTGATCACCGTCGTCGCGACGGAGGAGATCTTGCTTCCGGACATGATCGGCGAAGGCAAGAAGATACACTCCGGAATGGGAGGTGCGGCAGATGTTTGAGGTCATGATGTATGACGGAGGGGTTTACCGCTCCGAGGAGCTCTTCGAGATGATCGAAGACGTGGGAGGCGTCGTCCTCCAGAAGAACAGGAGCTCGCAGATGCTCATGGTCACCATGTCGGTTCCCGGGGAAGACAGGGAAGCCATAACCAAGCTCTGCTCGGACATCGGCGGGGTCGTTAAAAGCGTCCCTCTGGCCGGGACCGAGATCGCCGTCATCGGGCCGACCCTTGGAAGGCACCACATGCCCCACCCCATATGCGACATCGCTGAAGAGCTCAGGAGATACGGCTCGGTGACAGTCGTGATGGGTCTCGCAAGGGGAAGAGGGAAAGCTACGTCCCAGATATCCGCCGAGGAGAAGGCCATCATCGACGAGTACGACGCCGCAGTGTTCGTCATGGGGAACTTCAAGAGCTGCGTGGAGAAGAAATCGGAGCTTATAGAGGACATCCGCGTGCCTACGGTGCTGGTATCCGGCCCCAAACCGGACGGCATCGACGACAAATGCGAGGCCATCGTGTCCGGAGTCGGCAGGAAGGCATCCAGGATGAGGACGCCTCCGGAGAGGGCGAAGCTCGAGGAGATAGCCGATACCCTGGAAAAAGTGCTCCGCGACAGGAAGAAGAGCCTGGAGGAAGACCCTCTCTTCGTGCATCCGGCCGAGGTCAAGCAGATCCTCGAAGGCTACGAGCCTATTGACATGTGCCTCAGGCCGTCACCGATGGTCCTGCACTTGGACGGGCTCAGAGTCAAGATCCCGTACAGGGAGCACAAGGATTATCTGGAAAACGTAGAGGTGTTCGGCAGGAAACTCGGGGAAGTCGCCGACATATTCCCGTCTAGGATAGACGACAGCAGCGTGATAATCCGCATCAAGACGCTTTCCCAGGTCGCATACGAGGACGCGCACAGGAATTGAGGCCCAGGCGCCGGGGTCAGACGCGATTCCGGCGCTTGGGAAACCGTTTTTCACTGTCAACGCTTCGTTCCAGACACCTGTGGCCTAGCCAAACTTTTTAATTAACCATGTTGTACCCGCCTTTATTATTATCCATTCAAGCTGAATGGAGGTTGAGACCCACATGAAGTCCATAGGAGCAGACAATTCCAAAGTCACGTCCGAAGCTATGAGCCAGTTGGCCGCCCTCATCGGGAGGACAACGATCACAGACGACGTCGCAGTCTTCAAGCCCGCCGACGAGTCCGAGATCGCCAAGGCCATCCCTAAGATCCTCAGCGCCGGGGCCGGAATCACCACCCTCGCCAGGAAAAAAGGCTGCCAGAAGGGCGAAGTTTACGTGGATCTGTCGGGAATGACCGAGATTGTGTTCATTGACACCGTCGCGATGACCGTCAAGGCCCAGGTCGGATGCAAGATCGCGGATTTGGAGGCGGCAGTCAACGAGAAAGGGTTCACCCTCGGCGCCTATCCCGGCAAAGTCGGAGCCACCCTCGAGGATTTCGTGTACACCGAGGATGCGGTTCTGGGATCGTACAAATACGGCACGATCAAGGATTGCGTCTACAACGTCTATGCGGTGGACTGCAACGGAGACTCCTTCGAGACCGGATACGACAACATCGGATACTACATGTCCGGATACAACCTGACGCAGACGATGGTCGCATCCTACGGCAGGGTCGGGCTCATCACCGCCGTCACCCTCAAAATCTCGCCTCTCGGCGTCATCAAGATGGCCGCCTACAGCTTCCCCGATTACGCGACCATGCAGGCCGCCTACATGAAGCTGGTCCACGAGGCCTCCCTCAAGCCTCTCAACATCTCATTCAACGCAGCGGAGAAATGCACCAAGATCGCATACCAGGGCGCGGAGGATTTCGTCAACGCTGATATCGAAGCCACCGACGCGCTCATGTCCGAGATCGGGGCCACCAAAATCGGCGAGCCCAGCTGGGAGAAATGCGTCGGATGCGACTGCGTCAACCCGGATCTCACCACTTTCTACGTCCCCCTGAAGAACATGGCGGCTTTCCTCGAGTGCGCCGCGTCTTTCGGGAAGATCGCCGGTACCATCCCGGACCGCAGCACCGTCGCGGCCAAGATCGCCGGATCCCCGTCGGCCGAGGACATCGACAAGATCGCCGACAAAGCCGAGGAGCTGGGCGGAAGGTCCTCTTCCAGATGCTTCAGCAAGTATCGCGACGGGCCCACCAACGCATTCTCCAAGAGGATCGAGGAAGGCATGCTCGGAGGCACTGTGGAAGACGTCAGGCTCAGCCGCGAAGTCACCCCAGCGATCATCGAGAAGATCAAAGCCATCGTTGGCGAGAAGAACGTGAGCACCTCCGACATGGACAGGATCCTCTACAGCCACGACATGGCTCCCCTCCCCAAAGAGGCGGGGATGGCTTTCAAGAACATCCCTGACGTCATCGTCAGGCCGGAGACTCCCGAGCAGATCGCAGAGGTCGTCAAGATCGCTTACGCCAACGGCATCGCCGTCATCCCCAGAGGGAATGCCAGCTGGGGTCTCGGAGGATGCATGCCGACCGCAGCAGGCATCCTGATAGACATGTCCTCCAAGATGAACAAGATCCTGGAGATCAACGAGGAAGAGCTTTACGTCAAGGTCCAGGCCGGAAGCACCTGGAAGAACCTGCTGGAAGCCTGCATGAAGAAAGGCTACATCATCGGTTCCTATCCCTCAAGCTTCCCCGGAGCGACTCTCGGAGCCTGGATCTCCACCAACGGAATGGGAGTCGGATCATACAAGTACGGATCCGCCAGAGAGAACGTCCTGAATTCCGTCTATATCGTCGACGACGGTTCGATCGTCACCACCGGGTTCGACAACATCGGATCCTACAGGCAGATGTACAACCTGAACCAGTTCTTCTCCGGCGCGGAGGGAACCCTGGGAATCATGGCCACCGTCACCTTCAGGATCTACCCCATGGGCAAGATCAAACCCCTGGCATACGAGTTCGATGCCCTCAAGTCCATCGACGGCCCGATGCAGGAGATGGTCAACGACGCTTCGGTCAGGCCCCTGCACGTCGCCTGGTCCGATTACATGCATTTCGAAGGCCAGAGGAGAGCCGGATGTCACGCTCCCGATGTCTCCAACCTGTGGCTGGTCACCCTCCAGGGCGATGAGAAGCACAACGGCATGGAGGAGGCGTGGTTCGACGCCGTCGCAGAGAAGTCCGGCGGAAAGAAGATCTCCTACGAGATATCGGAGCACGAGTGGGAGGAGAGATGCTACGAGTTCAGGGCCAGGCACCTCGGAGTCGGAGAGATCCCGGCTGAGGTCATAGTGCCGACCCACGACTGGGGTACCTTCACCGACAGATGCTACGAAGGCTTCAAGGAGATGAGGATGGAGGCCGGAGGAATCATCGGAGTCATGGTAGACAGGTCCACCGCCCTGTTCATGCCCTATTACTTCAAGGACGACGAGATGATCACCGGAATGCTCTCGTTCGGATTCAACTTCTACCTCGGCGACGTGGCCTCGGAGTACGGAGGAAGGAGCACCGGGTTCGGAGTGTTCTTCGCCTGGAACCTGGACAACATCCACAGCGCCACTACGGTCGCCAAGATGAGGGATCTCAAGACCGTCTTGGATCCGCATGACGTGGTCAACCCCGGACACGTGGTCTGCGGAACCACCAGGTTCGGAGTGAACATGACCAAGAGCCTGATGGGCATGGGAAGCACCATGATGCAGGCCATGAAGAAGCTCCTGCCCGCCGACAAGTCGTTCACCAACAACTCCAAGAGATTCAGATACGAAGATCTGGAAGAGATCAAGGTCCTCGACAGGGTCCATACCCTCGGCGACGGATCCCAGTGATCTCAGTCTTAAAAGCACCCAGCCCCTTCCTAGCGGAGGGGGTTGGGGCAAACGTCTTTCCTGTTTCTTTCCGGCCTCTATTGCCTCTTAGGTTCCGCGCCAGCATGCGGCCCATTTCCGTCCCGGTTTCCTGCGCATATTCCAGCAAGGCGTTCGGGGGGCGGGAGGAAACATACCTTGCAATCTCAGGCCGATCTGACCTAGCGGGATGGTCCATCCTTCTCTTTGATTGAACTATTTTCAATGTAATCAGTAATTTTTATCATATTTTTATTTTAAACTATCCATATGTTCTGTTTTAAATAATACGACCGAGATTTCATTCCGGTGGTTTTCATCCCCGCGACCAAGGAACAGCGCATCCTCAAGAATCTCTGCAAATCCGTGGAGACGAGCGATTTCCGCCTGATGGAGAGGAGCGTCGACCAGGCTTTGGAAGCGGGGATCCCGTTCGAAGTGATAATGTCCCAAGGCCTCGGCAAAGGGATGGAATCCATCGGCAAGCTGTTCGACAGCGCCAAGATTTACCTCCCGCAGGTCGTGGCCGCCTCGAAGACCGTCGAAAGCGCCATAAAGAAGCTTGAGCCGGCGATCGGAAGCGGCGACAAAACGCACCGCGGCACCATCGTCATGGGCTCCGTGGAAGGCGACATCCACGAGATAGGCAAGAACGTGTGCTGCGCAATGCTCCGCGGCGCGGGATATCGCGTCATAGATCTGGGCCCTGATGTGTCTCCGGACGATTTCCTGAAGGCCGCCAAGGAATATTCTGCCGACATAATCGGCGGTTCGGCGCTCATGACTACGACGCTGAAGATGCAGAAGAGCATGGTGCAGATTGCCATCGAGGAAAAATCCTCTGTGATGATGATATTCGGCGGGGCTCCCTGCAGCAAGGAATGGGTGGATAAGATCGGCGGGGACGGCTATTCCGCATCGGGCACGGAGATAGTGGAGCTCGTCGATAAGCTTATGAAGAGCCGTGCCGAAGAGGAGACGGACAATGCCGATTCCTGAAAAGCACAGTATTTAATGTTTTTCCACGAGGCAATAGATTTTCGCTATTCTAATATATAATGGATTTAAGCAATGTTCTATTGCGCTCAAAATGATTGTTTTGATGTCAATATTATAAATAAGAGATTGCATGCCCTAACAAGGTAGAATGGCAGCCCGCAGATATGTTGACGTTTTTGAGTCGTACGATCGTTTCACAGAGGGAGACAAGGTGCAGGAATCGTATTGGGATTACGATATCGTCCACAGCACCGCAGTCAAGATGAAGGATCGTTATGAACTGGATTTCGGCGCCAACATAGTCCCGGAAGACCCAGACATGGTGGACAATCTTTTCCTGGCCGGAGTCGACATGCTGCTTGAGACCGGGATCTACAACATAGATCTGGGCCGCGTCATGCACATCGATGAGGATGAGCTGTACGAAGGCATCAAAATGGCCCCCAGAAAACTCAGCATCGGCCATGGCAAAGACAAGTGCAAATGCAAAGCACGCGTGGGAAATTCCAAGAAAAGGCCCATAATCCAGGGGGGTCCGACCGGAGCCCCTCTGTCCGAGGAGATATTCATGTCCGTGATAGAGTCCTATGCGGATGAGCCCATGGTGGATGCCATCGTCAGCGGGGTCCTCGAGACCGTGGACGGCCATCAGGTACTTACCAACACGCCCTGGGAGATCAAGGCCACCATGGCCGAGGTAAGATACGTCCGCGAGGCAGTCGCCAACTCAGGAAGGCCTGGGATGGGCATCTAGGGCCCGCAGACTCCGCTCTCGCCCGACGGCCGTCTCGCAGCCGGGCTGGGTTCCAACGGCATGAGGATATGCGATCCCCACGAGTGCTCACAGCTTAACGAGCTCAAGATAGACATGGGGGCATTGAACATCATCTCCGGATGGCATTCCGCCGGGGATATAATCCTGATCGAGCAGATGCCGATGTTCGGAGGGTACGCAGGAGGCGTCGAGGAGACCGCCATATGCGACGTGGCGACCACTCTCGCCTCATTCGCGGCTTTCAACGCCGACATACATCTCGACGGCCCGATCCATATCAGATGGGGCACCACGTCCACCAGAGAGACAATGCAGGTCGCCGCACATGCCGCCGCAGCTCTGGATTACAACACCGACCTCCTTCTCGCCAACCAATACTATACGATGGCCGGGCCTTGCACAGAGATGTGTCTCCTTGAGGTTGCCGCCCAAGCGATAGCCGATACAGCATCCGGAAGGGAACTCCTGTCGGGGGTGGCATCCGCCAAAGGAGTCGCCATCGACAAGGCCACCGGTTTGGAGGCGAGGATGCTCGGGGAAGCCTCGGCGGCCACCTGCGGGATGGAGATTCCGGAGGTAAACAGCATCCTCGACAAGATAATCTCCAAATACGAGCTGAATTTCTCTTCCGCGCCTCAGGGTAAGACCTACAAAGAGTGTTACAACGTCAACGATGCCACCCCGCTGCAGGAGTATCTGAGCATCTACGATTCCGTCTTGGACACTCTCGCCGATTGCGGGCTCAGTTTCTGAGAAGCTCCACGCAATCTCCGGCGCGCTCTATGACGGGGATGGCGGGATCAACCTCCTTCCATTTCTCCCTGGTGCCGCTGCCGGTCAGGACGCCAACGAATTTAGCGCCAGCCCCGTGGGCCGACATGTAATCGGTAACATTGTCGCCGACGTACAGAATCTCGGCGGGATCGACGCCCAAAAGGGAGGCCAGCTGCCTCATAGCCACAGGAGATGGCTTAGCGTCGTCGTATGAGGAGAAATCCCTGCCCATGACGGCGTCGAATCCGTCTCTCGTGCCTGTGACGTCCAATGCGGCTTCGGCGTATTCCAGGCTCCCGCGGGTGAGCAAACCCGTCTTCAGGCCCATGGACCTCAATTCCCCCAAGCATTCCTTGGAGCCGGGATAGGGGACGGCCTCCGTGACGTATTCCTTCTCCACCTTGGTGAACGCCGCGTCTATCTCCTTGGATATCGCATTGAATTCGTCTTCGCGGCCGTGGGACTCCAGCCAGGCTTTGATGGGCCAGCGGGGCCTTTTGATGTATTTCTCTTTGTATGCCTCTTCGAAGGGGATGCCGTGGGATTCGAGGATCGCGACGTCTGCCACCGATAGCTTGGCGTAATCGACATGGGTCTTCAGGAACGTACCGTCCATATCGAATCCTACTGCTTTTATCCCCTCTAGCATGGTATCCTCAGCGGCGAGGTGGCCACATCCCGCTGAGTCTTCCGCCTTCCCTTTCTGGGTCCATGGTGCTGACTTCGAGCCCGGGCACGATCATCCTTACCGTCGGAACCCCTAATTCGGGGCGGGTGAGGTCCACTGCCGCCACCGTATCGAATCCGTTGTCCATAAGGCTTCCTAACACGACCTCTATGTCGTCCAAAACGTATGGGGTGGCTTTGTTCTCCATGCTTTCCAGGGCTATCTTCTTGGGCCTGTCCGCGTACCACAGCCTGTTGACCTTCTTGATCTTCTCGTAGCCCATGTCCTGGGTCACTTTCTGCAGCTGGGCGTTAATCTTTGACCCGTGCTTGTGCGTGGCTCTGCTCTGGGCGACTTCCGTTATCGCTCTTATGGCGGCGATCTCGGGGTCCAGATGAGTCCCTACGCCTATTGTGAGCATCTCCGGGTCTTTCGTTCTCACGTCGTCGGCCGCGGCGCCTATCGTCGTAATTCCGAGGTCGGTGGTCAGGTCCTTCAGGTGGATCTCTATACCTTGGTCGGCGAATTTCTTGAGGAGCTGGCCAGGCACAGAATTCTCGTCCTCGACCACTACGTCCGCGTTGCACGTCTCCCTGTATTCGGCGATGGACCAGGCATCTCTTTCTATGTCTTCGAAAAGCGCATGGAGTATGGCCTCTTCCATCGTGTTCCCGCTGGCTATGCCGTTCGTGTGCCATCTGAACAGCTGGTAATCGCCGTCCGGCACGTATGGGTAATACACGGCGCATGCCGGGACCCAGATGGGACATCCCCTGAACATCTCGAACCCTTCGGTCCATGCGATCTGCTGGCCTTCCAGATGGTCAAGGACCCTCAGCGGAAGGATCAGATCGACAGGGTTTATGGTCATCATGACCTCCTTGGCCTGCTCATAAGTGCCGTAGACTATCTCGTCCGAATCGCGCTGTTCCGCGCTGTATCTCTCGATGGATTCCATCACGGCCGAAGCTTCCGCCTGGGCGGGGGTGGCTCCTTTGCCGTTGTAGAATTTCGGCTTTCCCAGCGCTGTCTCGCCGCGCCTGACGGAGAATACGGGTATTCCGACGTCGTCTTTGGAGGTGATGTTCTCCGGGGCATCAAGCCCTGCTTTTTTCAGCAGCGGCCTGACCTCGTCGAGAGTTTCTTCGGGAGGTTTGATGCGTATGCCGGATTCGGGGGAGCATTTGGGGCAGCGGTTGAGGATCATGGATTCAGCTTCCGTTTCCCCATCGCAAAATTAGTACTTATCAATGTCCTATCTGAAAGGTAGGAGAAAATACGTTTAATTGTAAGAAGCGATATCCTTAAGCATGGTTGCAACCGAGAGTGGCGGTTTGGGCACCGAAAAGATCGATTCGGGGCGCATGTCTTTTGAGGAATCGGATGCGCTGTCGAAAGTCAGAGACGCATTAGGGGTCATGGGCTGCGACCAATACAGCTACAACGAGAGCGACAGATGCATCAATTTCATAGCCGAATCCGAGGGCAAGATCGTCCATGCCCAGGCGTACGTCGACGGCGAGGCATTGGCGTTCATCTGCGGGCCGGCCAAACTGAGGATTCCGCGCAGCTGCGGTTTCAAAGCCCGCAAAGCGATCTCCGACATGAACAACGCGGGCGATCTTCTCGGAAGGTACGTGATGGTCCCGATCGACGCGGAGAGCAGCATGGTCGCCGAGATTTATGCCATTCCGTGGAAGAAGTTTGACATCAGCGCCGAGGAGCTTTCGTCGGTCATGGGAATAATCATGGATTCCGTCTTCGAGAGTTGGGACGATCTCAGCCTTCTGGCGGAAGACCCGGGAGCAACCGCTCTGGATACGGTGAAAGACGCCATGAAGCTTCTGGATGTGGATTACAGCGTCAAGAAGGACATCGTGATGTTCGGCCTCCAAGGCGATGACATGCAGATGTTCGTCGGCGTCTACGTCAGCGACGGATGCCTGACAATCAGGATAAAATCGGCGATAGTGGTCTCCGCCAACAGGAAAGCCACAGCTTTGGAATCGCTGGATGCCATAAACTCCTCGATGAGGATGGGCGCCTTCTGCCTCACGAAAGTGAAGAAAGGCTACAGCATCGGATATAGGTACACGCTGCCCCTGATGGGGATCGACCTCACCCCGGAGATCGTAGCCATCCTGGTGAAGACGTCGATCGCAGCAGTCGACAGCCGCGACGGAGATCTTCTCGCGCTGGTCGGAAAGAACAGCGCCAGATTCAGCGACTTCATGTTCGGATGAATGGGCGTCAGGTGGTGGTAGTAGCCCCCCTTCTGTTTCAGACGGCATTCAACTACGCGTTCTACCCGCCGGTCGCGGGCCGTTCATCCCGGCTGTATGAACTTGCTCCGATGGGGAGTCGCCGTTTCACCAAATCTTCGGGAACGTCACCGCCTGGCGGATCATCCTATGCGCCGAATCTGTGTCGTTTCTGGGCCCTTGCCACGGCTCTCGCCGTACCGGCTTGCGCCGATCCATCTTGCCCTCGGAGGAGGGAACTTCCTCAGCTGGCTTGCGCCTACCGTCGGCCGTCCTCCATCTCCTGACAGCCAGCGAATCTTCAGGCGATTTAAAATGGCTTCGGTGATGCCGAATGTCTGCATGGATTTATGCCCGCCTACGAATAAGATGAGCAGCTCTGGCACGCATCGTTTAATACGGGGTCTGATAATTTCGCCCCTATGTTGATAAGCACCACAGAGAGAATCGGAAGAGAATACGAGGTTCTTGGTATTGTTAAAGGGAGTACCATTCAATCCAAGAACATCGGCCGTGACATTGGGCAGGGCCTGAAATCCATTGTCGGAGGCGAGCTCGTAGATTATACCAAGATGATGAACGACGCGCGTGCGCTGGCCGAGAGCAGGATGATCGAGGACGCGGAGAAATGTGGCGCCGACGCTATCGTTTGCGCGAGATACGCGACCTCGTCGGTCATGCAGGGCGCTTCAGAAGTCATCGCATACGGCACCGCGGTCAGATACGTCTGAGCCTGCCTTTCTCAAACCTTTTCCTTCACTTTCAGTATTATGCTCGAGACTCCGCGGGAGGATCTGAGCTCCGGGATCAGCTCCGGCGGAACGGTTCCGTCGATCACGATTGTGAGCACGGATTGTTCCCTGTCGCCTTTGTCGTCGACAGCGGCCTGCCTTATCGACAGGTTGTGCCTGTAAAGTATCTCGGTGATCCCGGACACTATCCCTGACATCTTCGCGTCCGTCGGTATTATCTTGATTGTGGAGCAGCCAATTTCCGGCGCGAGATTCTCCATGGAAAGCATGCATTCCAGCTTGGAGAAAATGGAATCCAGCTCGGGAATGGAAGATATGCGTTCAAGGGTTGTGCGCACCACCCTCCTGTCGACTTTGGCCGCGCGGCCTATAGCAGAATCGCTTTGGACTATCTCCCCGCAGAAGGCCTTGCCATCGACCACTTTTATCCCGTGAGAGAAAAGAAGGCGCGCGACCTTGTTCTGCGAGGGATATCCCCCAAAGTATTTGTCCAATTTTTCCATATTGGTAGCATGTTTTTATTCTTTATTTATCATTTATGTGCATTATTATTGACAAATCTATACTTTTGATGATTCACTCAACGTGGAATATGGTCCCGGCTCTAAATGCGCATGGTTTTTGGCTCAACCATCTTATCTATGGCCCAAGAAAAACCGTTAATACGCATAGTGGAATCTGTAGGCGAGTTTTATGCCCGATGAGCCTGAGACGGAAGAGTTGAGGATGCAGATCGAAACCATAGACGAAGAGATAATCGATCTCATCGCGACGCGCATGGAAATAGCGGACGAGCTCGCCAAAGCGAAGAGAAGGTCTTCCCAAGGCTATTGGAACGAAGAGAAAGAGCGGGAAGTCATCAGCAGGTACCATGAGCTCTGCGAAGAAGTAAGCCTCTCGGAGGATGAGGCAAGGCAGATTGCAGAGGTCATACTCCACATCTCCAAGGAAAGGCAGAAGCACTTTTTCGAGTGAATCAGGCTCCCAGCGGCGTTGGAGAGGCGCTTCTGCGCGTGTACATGGAGAACCACAGGGATTCCATGATCATGCAGATGAAGCATGGGATGACCGATTCAGGAGTGTTGGCGAGAAGAACCATGCACATGGACACCGAAAGGCCGGTGTTCTTCCATACGCACAGCACATGGAATACCGGTTTGGATGCCGAATCCACATTCAGTTTGTTCATCAGGAATCTGGATATCCCTATCAGCAGCAGAAGCCTGAAAGCCCCCGCGGCAATGACCGCCACCGCCAGTTCCGGGTACGAGAAGAGGTATTCGCGGTTGGCGCTGACCGAAAGGAACAGCATTATGCCCATCATCAAGTCGATGAACGGTATCTTCAGCTTGCGGGACAGATTCAGCTTCCTGAGTGGGATGCTGACGATCACCGGCACCGCAATGAACAGGACTATGTACTTCAGTATCTCCAGAGGATTCACAGCGTCCCCAAGCAGCGCAAACGAAATCAGCGGGGTCAGCACTATTCCCGCGGCATAAGTGGCAGCTACCGCCGATACCGCCGTTTTTATGTTGCCTTTCATCAGAACCGCGGCAGTGACCACGGATATCGCGCACGGCATCGATGCCAGCAGGGTCCATCCATGCCAGATTTCGGGGTTATTTCCCGCGAAAAGGAGTCCTATCCCTATGGTGACCGCGGTGTTGACCCCATAGCACAGCAGCATCGACAGCAGGAATTCTCTGCCGCCCTCCCTGATGTCATCGGCGGAGAACCTCAGACCATCGAGCGAAAGGGTCATCTGGATCATCAGAGCGATGATTATCAGTTCAGACGACGGGATGTCAGCCTCGCCTATAAGGAGGCCTAGAGCCAGCGCTCCCACGGTCCATACGCGCAGGTCGCTGACGACTCCGAAGGCATCCATGCCGTCGCAAGATATGGACGGGGTATATACGCGATGCGGGCGCCATCAGATGTACGACGAGAGGTCGAGCAGGGGGCTGAGGGGTTCTGAGGTCTCCAACCTTGCGCCTTGCTCCCCGGTCTTCATGATGTACGCGATCCCTCCGCGGGATTCTATGGCGGACGCGACTTTCTCTGGCTCGTCGGTCAGAGCGACCATGCACCCTCCCCCTCCGGAACCGGTGAGCTTGGCTCCGTACGAGTACGGCATCGCTGCGTTGACCAGCTTGTTCAGCTCTTTGCACGAGACGCCCAGGATGGACAGGAGCTTGTGGTCGGTCAGCATCATCCTGCCCAGAGCTTCCACGTCGTTCCTCTTTATCGCTTCGTATCCGCTGAGCGTGACGTTTCCGATCTCTTCGATCATTTCCGTCGCGAAGTTGCTCCTCTTGGCGTAGCGCCTGACTTTGTCGACCTGCGGGGCGGTAGGCGCTCTCACGCCGGTGTTGCCGACGACGAAGGTCATGTCGGGGACGTCGATGTCAGTGACGCACCAGGAGCGGTTCCCGCGGGTTATGTTCCACAGCTTTCTGTCTTCGTTCCCCGGCAGGTTGACGCCGATCCCTCCGCCATGGACGCATGCCGAGGCGTCCATAGGGCTTCCGCTGCCTTGGGCCGCCAGCTCTGCGTTGTAAGCTTCGTCTACGAGATATCTTTCGCTCGGGTCGTCTCCGGCCATGGAGCTCAATGCGAGGGCCAAAGCCGCGGAAAGGGCGGCAGAGGAACCCAGGCCTGCTCCGGCCGGGATGTCGCTTCTGGTTACGAAATCGGCCGCATGGCGCAGGTTCCTTGTCAGGTAGCGGAAGTGGGGCTGCTTGCCGAACTCTATGGTCTCTCCGTTGAGGGTGTTGTGCCTGCTGCGCCTGACGCTGCAAGTTATCCTGCGGTTGGCCGCGAGTACCAGCGCCGGCTTGCCGTAGACCACGGAATGTTCCCCGAGGATCACGAATTTCCCCGGGGCGGATGCGGTGTGCCACCTGGACATCAATCTTCCAATCCGTATTTGGCCATCTGCTCGCGGATAGCGTCGGATGGGGTTCTCTTGTTGAGGAGAGGCTGGGGGATGCTCCACCATTGGTCGGAAGCGTCGTCGAGCTTTCTGTCGTATTCCTCGTCGCTCTCCCCGTCTTCCCTCTTCACTTCGCCCAAGGCTTCGTTGAGCTCTTTGTAGAGGTCCACGCCGAATTTCTTGTTCACTATGGCCACGCCGGTGAACCCGTCAACGCATTGAGCCACTTCTTCGGCGGTGTCTGGGGCTAGGCTGTCCATGATCATGTCCAGGACGCTCTGGGCGGTCAGCTTGAAGATCATCTCGCGCTTGGCCTCTTCCGGGAGCTCCGGGTTTTCGACGACGGATTTGATGAGGTCCCTTCCGAACAGGTCCGTCAGGGCTTCCACTCTGCGGGGATTCTTGCCGTAGACCATCTCATCGTGGGCCTCTTCAGGGCTCATCTCCGGTTCGTCGTCACCGAAGAGCGCCGCGTTGGGGTCGATGTTATCGTTCGCCATGTCTTTCACTTCAGCCCGGCCATCACTTCGGCCAATATATCCATTCCCTTGGAGATTTTCTCTTCGGACGCCGCATACGAGAATCTGAGGTGCTTTTCTCCGCGCTTGCCGAAAGCAGATCCCGGGGTGCATATGAGTCCGGCGGCCGCGAGCTTGTTGGCCAGATCCACTGACGGGATGTCCTGCTCATAGGAAGGGAACGCATAGAAAGCCCCTTTGGGAGGCTCCAGGCTCATGCCTTCGATCCCGTTGAGCCTGCCGGTTATGAGGTCCCTTCTTGATCTGTAAATCTTCCTGGCATTCTCGAGATAGGGTTCTATCCCAGGCAGCGCGTCCAGTATCCCGTATTGGGCGGGCATGTTCGGGCTGGCGCACACATGGTATTGCATTTTGATGAGGTCGGGCATCACGCTCTCGTCCGCTATGAGGAATCCCATCCTCCAGCCGGTGACCGCCATCATCTTGGAGAATCCCCCGGCGACTATCGCCCTGTCAAGCCTGTCCAGGAAGGACACGTGCTTCCCTTCGTAAACGAACGAGTCGTAGACCTCGTCGGAAAGGATGATGATGTCCTTGTCCTCGGCGATGTCCAGGAGGGCTTTCTTGGATTCCTCGGAAAGGACTCCGCCGGTGGGATTGGAAGGGGTAGTGACGACTATCATCTTGGTTTTGGGGTTTATCTTCGAAAGGATGTCGTCCGCATCAGGCTGGAAATCCCCGTCGGTGAGGTTGTATTCAACGCTCTTCCCGCCGCAGAGCTGGGCGTGAGGGCCGTAAATGACGAACCCCGGGCTCGGAACCAGAACCTCGTCGCCGGGATCGATGAACGTTTCGGATATCTCCAGAAGCGCGGAGGATCCGCTGGGGGTTATCATCACGTTGTCGCCTTTGATACGGCCGTATCTGGAATATCTGTCCGCGACCGCATCCCTGAGCTCCATGATCCCGGCTGTGGGGCCGTATTTGTTGAGTCCGGCGCATGCGGCTCTGTTCATCCCTTCAATCGCCGTCTTCGGCGGATCCAGATCCGGCTCGCCTAGACCGAGGTTGATGGAATTCGGGCCCGCCAGATCGAACATCTTCCTTATTCCGGACATCGGAATCGCCGATATCCTCTGGGACACTTTCATGACGGGAGAATCTAGGTCGTTCTATAAGAGAAGTTGCCGTTCCGCAGAAAAGTAGTCCACTATTTTTGGATTGGGAAGTATCAACTTTTATTACTCTTACAGATATGGCATTGCATCCGTGGGGAGCGAGAATGAAATCTGTTCTGGGAGACATAATCATCAGGGAGATCTGGAAGGAGGAGCGCGAGGGCGTCTCCGATCTCAAATGCAGGATAGATATATCGGACAGGGACGACGATGGCGTCGAAACCGTCGAGACGAAGGAGATCAGGTTCTCGGTCCCATCTGAGTATTCCGAATACCTTCTCACGGAGAGGTGCGACGCATATGTCGTATTGCTGCTGAGGTACGCCGTGAGCAACGGATACAACATCAGGTCCGACATCCCCATCTCGAACGACCTCTATTACAATCTAAAAGAGCAATTCCTTCCGCCCTTCGTCAAGAACGACGGATACGCGGCCGACCTGATCCTCGAGACGGCCAGCAGCGTCGGAGGGGGCGAAGCGGTAGGCACGGGCCTGTCATGCGGCGTGGATTCCCTGTACACTGTGATGAGGATGAAAGATTATCCTGATCCCGAATTCAGGCTGACCCACCTGTGCATCAACAACGTGGGAGCTTTCAACGGCCTGTACAGGATGGAAGGCATCGACAAGGTCCGCAAAGGCATGTACGCCAACGCCCGCGCAGCGGCGGAAGAGATCGGTCTCCCCCTGATCGAAACGGATTCCGATGTCGATGACGTCTTGCACCAGAACCATTACCTCACCCACTCATACACATCCGCCTTCGCTATTTTCTGCCTCAAAAAGCTGTGGAAATACTATTTCTATGCATCATCGGGCGTTGATTGCATAACTGGGTTCAGCATCAGGGGGCATCTCATGTTCCCGCCGTCCAAATACGAGCTTCTGACCATGGACTGCCTGTGCACCCCAGCCATGAGGATATACATCGACGCGCCGACGGTGGCCAGATATGATAAGACAGTTGCATTGGCCGATTATCCCGTGGCGCAGAGGCATCTCGTGTCCTGCACGTCTTCGTACGTGAATTGCTCGCGCTGCGACAAATGCATGAGGAACATCATGGCCCTGGATTCGGTGGGCAAGCTGGAAGGTTTCTCGAACATATACGATCTGGATCTCTATCGCAATTTCAAGTACAGGTACATGTGGTATCTATATTCGAGGAGAGACGACCACTATTTCGAGCCGGTCTTCGAGAATTTCAGGGCCAAGGGCGACGAGGAGTTCGTTCGCACCGGCCAGATCTACGATTCGATGGAGGAGTTCGACAGCGCCTGGAAGAGCGGCAACAAGGAGTGGGTGGCCGAGTGCTTCGAAAGGATCAAAGGCTACGCCGACGCCGGTGACATGCATGCTGCATCCCGCATAGGCAGGGCCTACAATTATGGCGTCGGCGCGGAGCAGAACCGCGAGGAAGCCCAGAAGTATTGGGCGATAACTATCGACGCTCTGAGGCAGGAGATCGCCGACGGATTCAACACGTCCAGGATCAAGCTTTTCGACATGCTGTGGGCGACCGGCGAGGAGAAGTACTATCCCGAGATGATAGAGCTTTTGCAGCCGCTTCTGGACGCGGAGGATATGTCCGCCATAGCCCGCAGAGGGCGCATGAGCAGGGACGGAAGAGGTTATCCCAAGGATACCGACGATGCCGTACAATGGTTCAGGTGGGCGTACAGGAAGGATCCTGTATGGCTCCAGGAGTATTGCGGCCTTCTCCTGAGCTCCGGGAAAGAGGAATATTACCAGGAAGCCAGAGAGGTATGCCTCGAGCGCTGCGACAAGAGCGCCAGATACGCGTATGGGTTCCTGGGCCGCATTTATCGCGACGGGAAAGGAGTTCAGAAGGATCTCTGCGAGTCGGCCAAATGGTTCGAATTGGCCGTGATCAACAACGTGGAATGGGCTCCGATAGAGTATTTCGATGTCCTTTGGACGTTCAACGATCGCATGTAGGATCTGAAGCTCAGGGATTTGGTTCGCGCCATGGCAGAGGGCGGTTCCGTCGCGGCGATGGGCCGTCTGGGCAAGGTCTATCATTACGGCCGCGGTGTGCCCAAGGATCTCCATCTGGCCCGCAGGTGGCTAAGGCGCGCCCAGGAGAGGGATTTCGTCTGGTTCCCGGAGTATTACGAGACTCTTCTGGCTTCGGACGAGAAGTTCCATGACGAGGCCTGCAAGAGGTGCATAGCTCTCTCGGACAAGGGCGTGAAGCATGCTTACGTCTACCGGGCGCGCATGTATCGCGACGGATTCGGCTGCGAGAAGAATGCCGATGAGGCTATCGCATGGTACAGGAAAGGCGTCTCGGAGGGCATGGTCTTGGCCGCGATGGAGCTGTTCGAGATATTCTGGGCCAATCCGTCCCCAGCCACGGACAAAGAGATGATAGACGCCATACTTCCGTTCGCGAACCGCGGAAGCCCCGGCTGCATGGGCCGTCTCGGCCGCGCTTACCACTACGGAAGGGGCGTCCCGGTGAATCTTGCGATGGCCGAGAGGTGGACCGCCAAAGCCTGCGAGAAAGATCCTGCGAGATGGAGCAAGGGCCTCGAGACGATAAGGCTCAAGAGAAAATCGGAAAAGCGCTGAGGGATAAGTATGGATGGTACCGGCTCACACGGGACGCTGCGCATCAGAGGGATACGCCGCGAGGATTAGGAAGAGGTTTCGCGCCTGGTTTTTTCGATAGATAAGACTATAGTGGAAAACAATGGTAGCACTACAGTCAACTCAGAAACATTCCTGGAGGTCCCCACAGAATACGCTCCGTTCTTGGTCACAGAAAGAGCCGATGCCATCGTCGCTTTGCTGATAGGATACGCCAGCGGCAAAGGGTGCGAAATACAGTCTGATGTCCCTGTCTCCGAGGATTTCTATCACAATGTTATTGAGATTCTCCTTCCAGATTTGGATGGTGGAATCACCCTGTCTTCCGAGTTGCTTCCGCCGCTTCCTAAAGGCAACTCCGTAGGTGCTGGGATGCAATGCGACGTCGATTCGATGCATGCGGCGATGAAGTATTCCGATTACAAAATCCAAAGGTTCAAGCTCACTCACCTATGCGCCAGCAATCTGGATTATTTGAAGGATGACTATAGTCTTACTTATGACACCGAATGCTTCCTGAGCAGAGCGCGCGAGGTCGCCGGGGATATCGGGCTTCCGATGATATCCGTCCGCACCAATGCATGCGAGGAGTTCCCGATCGGTTCGCAGGACGCCCGCGTCTACGCCGAAGCTTTCATCGCGCTCTGCCTGAGAAAGCTTTGGAGATGCTATTTCATCCCGTGCTCCGAGGAATCAATGGGCTTCGCACCATTCCTCATGTCTTGTCTGAGTTCCCCGGGATTGGAGCTGATCCCGGAAGGGCTGCGCATGTCCCGGTACGGGAAGATAGCGGGGATATCCGATTTCGCTCCGGCTCAGAGGTATCTTCTCTCGTGCCAGTCCGGAGGCGGCAATTGCGGCATCTGCGACGGATGCGTATTCGATATGCTGGCTTTGGATTCGCTCGGAAAGCTGGACCTGTTCTCCGAGACTTACGATATAGAATTTTATGGGGCGCACAGGGAACGTTATCTGAGGCAACTGGCCCATGAAAGGGACGATCCCAGGTATGCGCCCATATGCGCTTCGTTCTTGTATAAAGGCGATGCCCAGTATGTTTCTGCGGACGAATCCGAATCGCTGATAAGGAATTTCGATGCGCTATGGGCTAAGACCGATCCGGAATCGGATGCGGAGGCAGTGGCTTCCATAATGCCGCTGGCATCCGGGGACATCCGCGCCGCATATCGTCTGGCTGACGCGTACGCATCCGGAAGAGGAGTAAAGAAGAACCGCGAAAAGGAGCTTGGATGCCTCAGGTCCATCGCTGAAACATACAGGATGGAGATGGTCGACGGCTTCCCTTCGGGATGCGATCTCTTCGACGTGCTGTGGAGGTCTGGCGAATCCGACTCGGACCTCTTGGATTCCGTGAGGCCGACGGCTGAAGCGGGCGATTCTTCCGCCTGCGTCCGCATGTCCAAGGCATTCGCCGAGGGGAGAGGGACCAAGAAGGATCCGGACGGTGCGATCTTCTGGATGGGGAAGGCTTTCGAGGCTGACCCGCCCGAATATGCCGAGGATTATTGCGAGATGCTCATCTCATCCCAGGATCCGGAGAAGCAAGCGGAGGCTGCGCGCCTATGCGAGAGCCAAGCCGCCAGCCTTCGGAACCCTAAGATGTGCGCGATGATGTCCGATCTGTTCCGCGACGGAAAAGGGGTAGAGAAGAATCTCTCGGAAGCCTGCGGATGGATGGCCAAGGCCGCGGAGATGGACAGATCTTATGAGCTCGAATGGTGCAGGATGACATTGGAGCATGGCGATTCCCGTGCCAAAGCCAAAGCCGCCGAGGTCTGCCTCCGCGGCTGCGAGGAGCTTCAGAATCCGGATTACTGGACGCTCATGTCCGAGATATATCGCGACGGCATCGGAGTGAGGAAGGACATAGGAGAAGCGATCAGATGGATGAGGGAAGCGGTCGCCGTCAGGCCGTCCAGGCTGTCGTACGAATTCTTCAGGCTGCTCCAATCGTCCGACGATGAGAATAACCACAGGGAGGCCTTCGAAGGCGCTACCGAGCGCTTCGAGAAGACCGGGTCCACGATGTATCTCGCGCTCATCGCCCGCGCATACCGCGACGGAAAAGGCACTGAGAAGGACTTGGCTAAAGCGGTCGAGCTCATGAGGAAGGCATCCAAAGAATCGCCGTCCAAATACCTCAGGGAGTACTGCGAGATCCTCGTCGATTCCGACGATCCCAAGGACAACAAGGAGGCGCTCAGAAGATGCGAATCCTTGTATTCGAAGACCGGGTCGGCTTTCAGCTGCAAGCTTCTGGCCCGCATGTACCGCGACGGGAAAGGCGTGGAGAAGGATCTGGACAAGGCCTTCGAGTGGATCGGAAGATACAGGGAAGCGGAAGGCTCCGATGAGCTGGGCTACTGCGAATTCCTTCTGAGCACTGGGATGGAAAGCGCCTGCTCAGAGGCCTGGGAAATCTGCAATAAGCGCTATTCGGAGACAGCGGATCCCAAGTGCTGCGGACTCATAGCCCGCATGTACCGCGACGGGAAAGGGGTTGGGAAGGACCGCGACAAAGCCATCGAATGGATGGAGAAGGCCTTCCTGGATGACCCCGCCGTTTGGGAAGCCGAATTCAACGAGCTTTTGGGATGATCTCACTCCTCGGTCGGCATCAGATTACCGCCTTCCTCCAGGATCAGCCTGTCCTCCACGGCCAAGTCGATGGCCTTCTCGATCGTGGAGATTACGTTGGCTCCGGGGCGTTTGAATCCCAAGGCTTTGCCGGCTGCAGAAGCGCATGAGAGCCTAGGAATCGAGACGGAAGCTTCCACGACGTCCAGGCAGGCGTTCATCAGCTCGATCAGCGGGATGCAATCTATGTCCCTGGAATCTGCGGTAGATTCGGCCGCTCTGTAGGTGCGCATTTTTCTGTCCGCGCCTTTCGCCCAGTAAGTGACGAAATCATCGCGGATGTCCGGGGAGAACTCGGAGCGCAGGTTGCGGATCAGAGCTTCCTTTTTGTTTCCCACAAGGCGCTTGATCCCGGTGCCTTTCCTGTATAGGGACAGCAGCAGCTCTTCGTTCACCGGGGATTCCATTGCGATTATCTTCCCGGCGATATCCCTGATCAGATCGCGGTCGGACGTAGCGACATCCACGGGAACATCTTCGAATTGGAGGTTCAGCGGGACGTACGTTCTCCGCCTGGGTTCCTCCTCATCGGGTTCCGCATCGTCCACTGGCTTCTCTTCCTCGGCGCTTTCGTCCGGTGCCACTTGAGGACCGTCTGCGGGAGTATCCTCGGTAGCATCTTTCTGCGGCTCTTCCTCCGCCGGGACGTCGTCCGGGATGAGCTCTTCTCCGTCTTCCTCTGCCGCCGCCGCGCGGTTGGCCAGGATGTCCTCAATCCTGTTCTCTATCTTCTTGAGGGTCAGCTTCTTGTTGAAGAACCAGTCCACGGACCACACGTGCATGATGTTCCATCCCAGTCTCACCAGGACATCGGATCTGGCGAATTCCCTGTCCCTGGTGTTCTCCGACTTTTTGTACGAGTCTCCGTCGCCGAGGATTCCCAAGATGTATTCCTGCGGGTTCTCCGGATCCACGACGGCCAGATCAACCCTGAACCCGGAGCTTCCGATTCCGAAATGCGATTCGTATCCTATCTCGCTGAGAGACTCGGCTATGTCCTCCATTATAGCGGACATGTCTTCGGCTGGCTTGGCATGGTCCTGGTCTCCGAAGCGCCCGTTGTTCTCGGCGAACTTCAGGAATTCCCTCATGCTGCGGACGCCGCTGCTCGAAGCCGGCGTGAGCTTGACGTCGGTGTATCTCATCGATGAGAACACGACCATCTCGCATCTTGCGCGGGAGACCGCGACGTTGAGCCTGCGGCCTCCTCCGGGACGGTTGATCGGACCGAAATTCTGGATGACCGTCCCTTCCCTGGAAGGCCCGTATCCTATGGAGAAGAGGATGATGTCCCTCTCATCTCCCTGGACCGTCTCCAGATTCTTGATGAACATGCCCTCGGACATCTTCCCCAGCCTCTTCTGGAATCTCGGATGCTTAGATGTCATGTCATCCATGGCGTCCTCGATGCAGTTCTGCTGGCTTATGCTGAACGCGATTATTCCTATGCTCTCCCCTTTGTATCCCTTTGACATGACGCGCCTGTAAACCTCGTCGACGACGGCGGCAGCCTCTATGGGATTGCAGCGCCTTCCCTTATGGTATCTGCCCTCTCTGACGAAGCGCATGCCGACTTTGGTCTCCTGGTCGTTGGGGGACGGGAACGTGAGCATCTTCCCGTCGTAGAAGACCCTGTTGCTGAACGTGATCAGGCTCTCATGCCTGCTGCGGTAATGCCATTCCAGATAGGTCTGGGGCATGTTCAGCGCGAGGCAGTCTTCCAGGAAGCTTTCCATGTCTTCGATCTCCTCCTCGCTTTCCTCGGTCTCCATCTGCTTCTGGAAGAACCTGGTCGGAGGGAGCTGCTGCCTGTCGCCGGCGATCACCGCCGCTTTGCCTCTTCCCAACGTGCCTATGGCTTTGCTGGTGGTTATCTGCGAGGATTCGTCGAATATGACGATATCGAATTTGGGATAGTCCATGGTCAGATACTGGGACACGGACTGCGGGCTCATCAGGAGGCAGGGGCACAGGCGGGGAAGCATATGCGGTATCTCTCCCAGGAGGGTCCTGATGGATTTTTTCATGCGTCCCGCGCTGACCGCCCTGTAAACTTTTCCCGCTTCCGAATCGGGGATGGAGCTGTCAATGTTGCGCGGTACGTTCTTGTAGAGCCTGTATTTCAGAAGGCTCTTGTTTATCTCCGCATATTCGGAGTCCAGCTTCCTGAGGCGTTCGACGGTTCCCTCGAACGTAGAGGCGTTGAACATGCGCAGGGATTCCGACTCCTGGCGGCAGAGGTTTATCATCGTTTTGTACAGCGATCTGTAGGTCGAGTTCACCACGGCATTTGAGTCCATGCCGGACCTTATTGCATCGCACGATGCGCCCAGGCCTTCCTCCTCGAGCTTGGAGGCGTAATAGTTCCAGTTGGCCCAGTCGAAGACTCCGGCGAGATGGGGGCGGATGGATTCGCAATAAGCCCTGCATTTTTCCGGGAGCGAAATGTCCGCGTCGGTCTTCATCACGGATATCAGCTTGTCGCGGGCGGCCTCCCACCTTTCGGCGGCGCTCTGATAGTCTTCCGCGCCACCGTTGGGCCCTTCCAGAGCCATGCGCAGCTCATGCAGCTTGTCAGCGGATATCCCCACTGCTTCGGCGGCGGAAATCGTCTCGTTGGCGCGGGCCAGAATGTCCGAGAGGGACGCCTTCTCGGAGGCAATCCCAGCGGAAGCGGAGGCGACCTTTCCCGGGATCGAGGAAAGCGATCTGAAATCCTGGTTCACGGCAGAGATCAGGTCTGCGGTTGTGCCCAGAGACTCGAAGGCAACTCCTGGGCGGAGCACATTGGAGACGTCGGACATGAACTTCTTCTTGGCCGCGCTCTTGAACAGCATCTTCCCGTCGGCTTCGTGCCATCCTTTCTTTATGTTGTATCTGGAATCGAAATCGTAGACCTCCGGGCGCCATTGGGTCTCGATGCGATTCATGTCGGGCCCGATGGCTATCAGTTTGGAGCAGAACGATTTTACATTCTCCGCCGACGAGCGGATGGCGCTGTTCGGAGGCAGCCATCCCGCTTCGGTCGCTTCAGAAGCCAGATCTGAGAGCTCGCCGGAATCCTTCAGCATTTTTGCCGCTTCGTCCTGGCGGACGTCCCTGGGATCCCAAGCTGCGAAGGCGTCGAATATGGAGTCCGAGAGCGAGACGATCTTCGGAACGACATCAGGTATGCGGGCTATGTTGGGATCCGAAGCGATCTTGGCGTCGGCGGACATGACTGTCGACACGATCCTTCCGGTCCGGTCCGTATCTCCGTCTATCCCGGCCGCGGCTATCTTCGGCCCGACGGCATCCAGCGCGTCCGCCGCGGCCAAAGCCTCGTCCATCGCCTCTTCGATGTCGTATTGCAGGGAGGCGGCAGGCACGTCCGCGTGGATCGTCGCAAGGGCGTCCGTGTCGCACATGCTGGTGGCGATGCCGTAGGCCTGGCATGCCTTTATGATGTCGTCCTCCAGGTTCCCTACCGTCTCCGGTTTCATCCTCAGCGCGGTGTCGGTGGATATCCTGAGGTCTTTGGCTCCGGCGACGTTATGGGCCTCATAAAGAGAGATGCATTCGTACGCGCTGAATCCCCACGCCTGCTTCCTGTGCAGGTCGGAGACGTAGGCGTCCAGCTTCTCTTTGGTGGCGCTGAGCTTGGCGATGGTCTCCTCCAGCTTGGAGTCGTCGAATTCCTTGCACGGCTCCATCGCTTTCCTCAGCTGCTCCAGGACTTTCGTCTTCTCCGTCTTATCGGAATGGAGCTCCAGGCAATGGTTCCCGATGCCGATGCCATCCAGCCTTTTCTCGACGACGTCCAGCGCCGCTCTTTTCTCGGCCACGAACAGGACCGTCTTCCCGCGGTAGATCGAATCCGTGATTATGTTGGTGATCGTCTGCGATTTCCCGGTTCCCGGCGGGCCGTGCATGATGAAGGTCTTCCCTTCGCTGGCGGCTCTCACCGCTTTGATCTGGGAGGAGTCTGCGGGGACGGTGAGGCATAGGCCGTACGGGTCCGCGTCCGCTTCCAATTCCGGGTCGGCGTGGTATATCCCGCCCGACACCATGGCCTCCACGACGGGGTTCTCCTTGAGCTTGCCCATGTTCTTCTCCAGGTCTTTCCACATGGCATACTGGCTGAACGAGAACACGCCCAGCGCGGCGCCGTCGAGGACTTCCCATCCTTCCAATCCTTCTATGCATCTGCGGACGTTCTGGGTGATCCTGTCGACGTTCAGGATGCCGTCGTCCAAAGGAAGCGGATCTATCCCGGGGATGTTTATGTCGTATTCCTGGCGAAGCTTCTCGGCCAATGTGACGTTGAAAACGGTCTCCTCATCGTAAGGCACGACCACGTATCCCTTCTGCTTCTTGATGAGCTCGGCCGGGATGAGGATGAGAGGTGAGTAGCGGGGTATCCTGTCGGCCTTGCTCTCGAACCATCTGAGCACGCCTATGGCAATGAAGAGGGAATTGCATCCGCTCTCTTCCATCTCTTTCTTGTACAGACGGTAGATGGATTTGAGCGAGGATATTGTGTCGGCCTCGCCGAGCGGGGTTCTTATCCAACCTCTGGACAGCTCATCCCCGAATGAGCCCGCATAGTTTCCGACGTAGGTCTCGGTCTCGAACGGCCTTTCCGAGTAGATTCCGGCGCCGTCCCAATCCTGAGGCTTCGGCATCAGGATGAACTGCGTCCCTTTGGAGAAGGTCTCCCCGAACTTCGAGGTGTCCCCGACGAGCAGAGGGACCGCTTTGGCGCCGACTTTCATGCTCACCAGCGGGTTCCTGGTGGTGATGTCGAGGAGGTCGCGCTTCCAGATGTCCACGCGGGTCAGCGCTCTGTCCTCGGCCGCCTCGTAAACCTCGCCGACCTCTTTGGGGGCGACGGATTGGGTATCGAATTCGTCCTTCTCGACGGTCCAGGCCCCATTCTCATATCTGCGGGTCGGGAGGGGTCTGATCGTCGGGCGGGATTTCTTTATGTCCACGGCGCAGATGAACGATTCAGTGTCCTCCAGGCGCATCAGGGCGGCTTCCGAGGCCACGTCGAAAGCGGCCGCGTGTCCATCGCAGAGATATGTGCACTCGACAGCTCTGGCGTCGCGGTTGCGTATCAGACGCGTGATGGCTGAGCTGTCGATGGATGTTATGTCGGCCATATGGTCGTCCACGAGCCAGAAACCCGCGAACGCATGGCCTTTGACCAGGAAGATGAACGTGTTGAGGCCGATGGATTCCAAAGCGGAGCAGTAGAGCGCCGATACGTCGATGCATGTGCCTTCCCTGTCGGATACTACGGTATCTGCCAGGCGCACCCTTTGGCCTGATTCCTCGAAACCTGCCGGCGGCACGATGTATTTGATTCTGAGCTTCTGGATGGCGTCGTATACTGCGGCAGCCATCTCGGCTACCCTGTTCCTGTCGCCGCGATAGCCTTCGAGGGATGGGTCTTTGCCCCAGCTTCTGAGCGTCTCAGAGGCTGAATCGCGGATTTTAGCAAGGCAGGAAGCGTTGGGAGTGACGAAGGACGCTATGAGCTCCGGACTGTCCGGACCGGGCCAGTATTCGAACGGGAGGATCTCGGTGTCGCAGGACTCGGATTTGATGCTTCCGTCTTCGCCTTCCGCTAGCAAGGTGACGCGGCAGGGCATCGTCTCGGCGGCTTCCAGCAGGCGGGCGGGATCCAACGACACGTTGAAGTGCTCTCTGAGATCCAGAATCGTGCCGGCGGCGATCCCGTCGGCTTTGAACGAGATTTCCTTGATGAAAGGCGGATCCGATCTGAGCGTGAAGGTGATATTCTTCTCGTCTTCTTCGGCCTCCGCCGTCGCCGTAAGGACGGGGTTCATCCCATTCCTGTAGAGCACGTACCCTATCTTGCTGATTTCCAACTCGAGTTTCAGTTTCATCTGCCCATCCTCTTTTTGCTCAGCGCCCACTCTATCTTGGCGCGGTCGCCTTCCGAAACCGTTTGAAGCGAAGGCGATTCCCATAGTTTATCGTATGCATCCCGCAGCTCGCGGAAAATGTCCGGCAAGTCGCTCTCCATTATGCGGATGCCCCATTCCTCCGCTGTTGTGAGGGCGCTTTTGGAGATGTTCGCCGAGCCTACGTATGCCACCCCATTGCCGTTCGGAGAGGTGAAAATGAAGCTTTTCGCGTGTATGTGGTCCTCTACGGTGGCATCGAACTCGAATTTCACTTCCGTATTGGGAAGCGAAGCCAATTCGATGACGGCTTCCGCCTCTGTGGAACCCATGAATGAAGTCGTTATGGCGCGTATTTTCGTTCCTTCTTCGGCTCTTTCCCGGAGCCAATCGATCATCAGGTTCAGCCCGGACATCTTGATGAAAGACACCACTATGTCGATGCCATCCGCATGGGAGGCCGATTCTTCCAGAGCGTCGATCAATGCGAATCCGCATCCCGGGGTCACCGCAGAGCTGTGGGATGGGATCTCCGCGAAATCGCGCTCGCTCTTCCTGATGCCAGCTCTTTTCCAGTTCTTTTTCGTTTTTGTAAATATTATAATCTTAGTTTTGTTCACGTTTTTCTTGCCCAGGAATTCTTCGGGCATGCATATCCCGCAAACTTTACCACTATCGCAGGTGTACTCTCCCTCACGTTTTTCACATATTATGCAGGGGTTCTTCACGCGGGGATACATGAGGGCGCATGCCATTCATGCCTATTATTTGCTGTCATGGTTGGATTTGATATTCTTTTAAGAATATTATTATTTTATTTTTAGGCACAAATAT
>JAEEGL011340379.1_pt1 | contig 37400 bp, 29 predicted proteins | sample 9134231 | NCBI WGS metagenome assembly JAEEGL01 (sample SAMN16246548, study PRJNA631951) | gut metagenome | biome: gut microbiome; feature: rumen; material: fiber-attached | host: Bos | place: Iran: Karaj | collected 2018-10 | reverse complement strand
CCAACTGATTATTCTGATAATAGGCGATACCCTGATAGTAATAGAAGGCCATTTCATCGGGGTTATATTGACGAGCTGCACGACACAATTCAATGACGCGGTCGCGATCTTGGGCCTGCCAAGCGTAACTCACCAACTGAAGGCGTGCTGCAGCATGATCTGGACTCATCTCGAGCAATTTCTCCAAAACAATGCGGATACTATCGTTAGGCATCTTCTTCAAATTCATATATGATGCACATAGCAGCGTAATGTCACTATCAGCCTGAGGCAAGTCAAGCAGTCGATGGAACAGTTGCAGAACACGCGTAGAATCACCACCCGCCTGCTCGCTCTCGCCAATAATCTGCCGCATCAGTACAACACGGTCTGCCGACGTGGCATTTTTATTGAACAGCACACGCTCCGTCATCCGATACACATTTGCCGAGTCCTTCTGGTCATTGTAATAGGCCAGCAGCGCCATCTGGGCATTACGGTTGGAGGGTTCTTCTTTCAGGACCTTATCATAGATGGTCACTGCCTTCTTCTTTTGTCCGTTAACATACAACGTGTTAGCATACAGACAGCGGTAGTTATTGTCATTAGGATATTGGTCAGCCAGCATCTTCATCTCGGCAATGGCGGCCTTTTTATCACCTTTTTGGGTAAAAAGGTTACTCTTGGCGTAAGAGAGGCGTTCACTCTTGCCCTCGATGGTTTCCAAACGTGTCAACGTGCGAATGGCATTGTCATAATCTCCTTGTTGTTCGTAAAGCTGAACCAAAATGCCCAACACATCGTCACGATCTCTCCTTAGTTCGCACAGACGTTCCAAAGCGCCAATGGCCTCCTTATACTTGCGTTGATTCAGATAAGCATTGGCCAAGGTTTCCACATAGGTCGTATTATTGGGTTCCAGTTCAGTGGCTTTCTTGGAATAGTTGAGCGCTACGTCTTTCTGTTTAAGTGCCAAATAGTACTGCGCCAAATAATAATAAGCCTCAGAACGGGTGGAGTCGATATCAACGCAATGACGGAACAAATCGAAAGCTGCATCGTTATTGCCTTTCTCCCGTTGGCAAACAGCCTCAAGAAAGAATGCATCATAACGACGGTTTTTATCAGCATCGTCAGCCTTTGTAGGCAAAACGGCGAGTGCTGCAACCAGCATCCATATGTATCTCAAATACGTCACTTCACTCCAGTATGTCCGTAACCACCTTCACCACGTTCAGTCTCGTCCAGCGTTTCTACCAAGACCAATTCACCCTGTTCACAACGGGCAATGACCATCTGGGCAATACGCTCTCCGTCATTGATGACAAAGTCTTCTTGTGACAGGTTGATTAGCACGACACCCACCTCGCCACGATAGTCAGCATCGATGGTTCCTGGGGTGTTGAGGACCGTAAGACCATGCTTCAGAGCCAACCCGCTACGTGGACGTACCTGGGCTTCATAGCCTTCTGGCAGCGCAATATGCAGACCTGTAGGTATCAGTTTTCTCTCCAAAGGATGAAGGGTAATCGGTGCATCGAGATTTGCACGTAAATCCATGCCTGCGCTCTGGGGCGTAGCATAGGCAGGCAGTTGTTGATGCCCGCGATTTATGACTTGAATTGTAACCATTATCTGACTCGTTTCTATTAAATAATGTGCAAAAGTAGTCATTTCTACTCAAACATACAAATTATTTTTAATATTTAATCTTTAATTATGAATTATGATTTATTAATTATGTTTTTTTTGTACCTTTGCACTCACTATGGATTGGAAACGACTCATTTCAAACAAACGACTCGGTCAGGAACAGCGCCACACAGAGCGTCATGATGACCGTTCTGAATTCAAGCGCGACTACGATCGGCTCATTTTTTCTGCACCGTTTCGTAGGCTACAGAACAAGACACAGGTATTCCCACTACCTGGCAGTGTCTTTGTACACAACCGCTTAACCCACTCGTTAGAGGTTGCCAGCGTTGGTTTGTCGTTGGGTAACGACGTTGCTCATCGCATTATCAGCTCGAAACGACCGGAGTTGAAAGACACCTTGTTTGAACAGATTGGACAAATCGTCTCTACAGCCTGTCTGGCTCACGACTTAGGCAATCCGCCTTTTGGACACAGTGGTGAAAAAGCCATCCAGACATTCTTTACCGAAGGACCTGGTCGCGATTTGCGCCAACAGGTATCACCAGAGTTCTGGGATGATATCACCCATTTCGAAGGTAATGCCAATGCTTTCCGACTGCTTACTCACCAATTCAAAGGACGCAGACCTGGTGGATTCGTTATGACCTATTCCACCATCGCCAGCATCGTCAAATATCCATATGCGTCCTCAGCTGCCAGCAAGAAGGGCAAGTTCGGATTCTTCCAAAGCGAGCAAGACACTTATCAGAAAATTGCCGATGAAATGGGGATTATTCGACTCTCCAACGAGGGTGAGCCGCTACGTTACGCGCGCCATCCATTAGTCTATCTTGTAGAGGCTGCTGACGATATCTGCTACGAAATTATGGATTTGGAAGATGCCCACAAATTAAAGATTATCACCTTTGAGCAAGCCTCACAACTGATGCTTGACTTCTTCGACCCCGATAATCAGCAGCGCATCTTAGAACGCATCGAGAAGGAACAACTCACTGACAAGAATGAGCAGATCGTTTATCTACGCGCCTGTGTCATTGGAAAATTGGAGAACGAATGCGTTAACACCTTCATAGAACATGAGGACGAAATCCTGGCTGGTTCTTTCGTTGGGAGTCTTATTGACCATATCTCGCCATTGCAGCGTGAAGCCTACCGCAGATGTGCGGAAGTCTCTGTGCAACGCATATACCGCAGCCGTCCCGTACTCGATGTAGAATTAGCAGGTTATAAGATTATGGAAACGCTCATGCAACAGATGGTAGAAGCCGTCATGCACCCTGATCGCTATTACTCGCAGCAGCTCATTGGACGCGTGTCAAGTCAATATCACATTGACGATCCCAATCTGGAGACACGTCTGATGGCTGTCATCGACTATATCAGCGGAATGACTGATGTCTATGCCCTTGATGTTTACCAAAAGATTAACGGCATATCGCTGCCCATCATCTAACATCACACAGACGTATAACATCGTTACACAACTGGCTGACAGCTGGGCGATGGGTAATGAAAATCATTGTTTTATTCTTACAGAAGTCAAAAAGACGACTAAATAGTTCTCGTTCCGTCTCTTCGTCGAGAGAAGAGCTAATTTCATCAAGAAGGAGAACACTACCTGGACGCAATAGTCCTCGGGCGATAGCAATGCGCTGAGCCTGTCCCTCACTGAGTCCGATACCACGTTCACCCAATGGTGTATCAATACCCTGGGGCAGTTGATAGACGAAGTCGGCCATAGCCACATGAAGCACTTGTCGCAGTTCATCATCAGTAACCTCAGGTCGAGCTAATTGGAGATTATAACGCACCGTTCCACTCATCAATGTATTACCTTGTGGTACAAAGACAAAGTTGGCTCGAGTGTTTTCGCATATAACACTTTTATGACCCTCGGCATCAAAAAGTTCCATTTCACCGCTATCAGGACGCACAAAGGCGAGCATCAACCGGAAAAGTGTTGTCTTACCGATGCCCGTCTCTCCCATGATGGCAGTCTTGCTGCCTGGAGAGAAAATATGAGAGAATTGGTTGAGCACTAGACTATCACCTGAGGCATAGCCAAAAGTCACGTCTTTGATATTGATACCCAATGTAGGACGCAATTCAGATTCTGTCAATACGGCATCAACTGAAGTAGCCTGACTGGAGAGCTCTTCCAAACGGTCAATGCTTGCTGTCGCATAGAAAAATTGGGGCATCATGTTGAGCAGACTGAGTATCGGATGTTGTATCTGTCCAACCAATTGCAGGAACGAGGTCATTACTCCAAATGTTATTGCACCAGCACGCAATTGCAGGCCACCCCACACAAAAGCAAAAAGGTAGCCCAAACTGAAAGTGAAAGCAAGAAGAAGGCGCGTTACCACTGTAAAACGCGTACGGCGTAATACCCTACCCATCAACTGATCTTGCATATCATTGAGACGACCCGTCACCCACTGCTCGCTTCCAAGCGAACGAAGAACTGCATTATGCTCCATTCCCTCTTGCACCTGCATCTGAATAGTACTTTCTTGCTGACGGATATCTAATGTCATATGGCGCAGCTTATGGGCAAATAGTTTACCAAAAGCAACAATTAGCGGAGTAATCAACAAAAGCGCTAGAGCCAACCGACTATCCATAGAATACAGCAAGAGGAAGGCGCCACACAATTGAACACCCGTCACCACAAACTGTGGCAATAGCGAAGTCGTGACATCAGCCACAGTATCAATGTCTTTAGAAAGGCGCGAGGACACATCGCCTGAATGCAATTGGTCCTCATACAACTGTCGACGGAACAAAGTGCTAAACACTCGAAGACGTATATGATTAGACTGATGGGTATTGGCCTTGGTAGTCATATAATAATATAGTTGGCGTAATAAGATGGAAGAGACAACTAAAAACACCAAAAGACACACCATGAAAACAACGTCCCTGTCGCTACCCGTCCGGATTGTGACATCAATGAATTGTTTACTGAACCATATCATAGTCAGGCCGAGCACTACTTGAGTAATGCCGACTATAATGCGAATCAGAGTGTTCCACCTGATTCCCACCATATTACGTACAATCCAGCAGAGATAATTCATTCAACGATTCCCAATTCCTGCCATTGACCAACCATCTTAATTACATCCTGACGAGCTTGTTCTGCATCGACCTCGTACTCTTCACAGAGAGCATTTGTCAACTGCTCTACATCAAAATCGCCCATTTCAACGGCCTTTTTCCACAGCCACGCTGCAGTCTCATTAAGGCTAATCAGCTTGCCGAAGTCAATAGTTCCAAGGCCTTCGCCAACAATGACATGCTCACCACAAACAGTACGCAATACGAACCCTTCTTTTTGTTTCATTATTTATATAAAATTTAAATAGACTCTACGATAGACAGCTAATATCCAACGACGAATAGGCAGCAACCTAAACCACAGCCTGCTTGCTTTCACACGCCAAGGCGCATAAAGGTTGTGGTGTTTGCCTTGTCTTGAAACCACATTGACAGCTAGCGCTGCGACATCAGACAAGGTACAGTGTTCGACACCAACAATATTACCATCACCCATCAGTGTAACCTGTTCACCCTCGATACGAATGACACGATGAACGACATAACGACATCCCTCAACCCATGCTAGAACGACGTGTCCAACCTGCAAATCTGCGGGTTTAACCAAATCAACACTCTCCTTACCTCCTATGATAAAAGGCAACATACTATTTCCCTTGACAGGAAAAGTAACACGCAAACCTTCCCGAACCAATGATATGGCATTTTGGATGATCTCATGATCGGATATTGCATTTGTCATACCGTTCGGATTGTTTCAGAACACAAACGGGCTGCAGCCTCATTTGGCAGACATTCCAGATGCCATACACGGATTTCTCCAGCCATCATATTCTCAGTTTCATGGAGACCTTCAGCCACCAATTGATCCCAACGCTTACCAGAGATAGAAGGCACCAATGCAGCATAGGCAGCCAAGGGGTTAAGACGATGAATCTTATTATAAGGTGCCTGGCTGAGTTGTACTACACCACCCAAAGGATAGCGAACATTTCGGTAGCAAGGTGTTTTACCACTCCATGGGGACCCAAAAACATAGAATCCATCGGGTAAACGACGGACTACAGGATTATCATCATTGACCAATTGCGTGCCATTAATATATTTCAGCCAAAGGCTTGAATGCGTACTCTTGCCCGTACCGCTCTTACCCAAGAACATATAGGCATGTTCACCACAACTCACCACTGAGGAATGAAAGAGAGCAGTCTGCAGGCGGGAGGTGGCCAAAGCGTACATGACCATCAAGGCGTTATTGATGCCAAACAGATGCTCATCCACTAGGAGTACTTTAGCCTTTCGATAATCTCTATCCGTCAACATACGAGCAGCACAACGTCCCCTCAGTTGGAATTCAAAATATGGCTGTCCATTAACATGACCGGCTAGAATTTGCGAACCATCATCATCCTGGTTCATCTCAACAGTCATTTCATTTATAGAGGGAAAATCTTCTGCACTCACGACCTTTAAGGAGAACACCACATCGTCTGTCTGAACAACGGAAAAAGGCGCATATTGTCCCATTTCATCTAGAACAGAAGCTCCTACAGGCAGCTCTACAGAAAAAACATGACAGGCAACTTGATAATACAACTTCATAGTTTCGAGCCCTTATCTCTATAAATGATTTTATTAGCACCAGAAGTAATCTCAAGTTCATCATGGTGCTCCTTTATGAAAGAATCGATATGGCGCTTACGCTTTTCTTCCAGAATCTCATCAACAGCGATTAATATGCCTGTTTCCTCAACGTCACCAAAGCCGTAGTTAATGGCTGTTCCGAAAAGCTTCATCGTTGGCGAAAGGCCCATATATGCGTTGACCAATGGTGGAATGTTATAGCCTAGCTTACGAATTTCGCCATTTAATATTTTATAGTCTTCCTTAAAGTCTTTTCCACAGAAAAGTGCCTCCAGTTCAGCAGGATCCGTTTCCAATTGTAACGGTTTCATCGGGATAATCAGATTGTCTTTATCATCAAAATGCTTTTTCAGAAAATAAAGAATCATATCTCGTCCTTTTCGAATGTAACTGGGATACATCGTCATCTTACCAAAATAATATTTGATGTCAGGGCGAATGACTGTCAAAGCACCTAAACCGTCCCAAAGATTATCAAGGGCAAAGAGACTTTTAGCACCCATACGAGAAGATTGATAAGGCAAAGTCACAAAAGAACGTCCCAATTCAACAGTATATGGGGCATACTCTTCCAGGAATTTCTGCGAGAAGTGGAACATGTGGCTCGTAGCCAATTTAGGCTGTCCATTTGTATCATATTCCCAATCAGTACCCAACAAATAACGATAACCACCGATAATTTCTCCCTCTTCCGGGTTCCATACGATCAGCTGCTTATAACAGTTCTCACAAATATCGAATTCGTCAATATCAGTCTCCTTACCTGTGCCTCCGCCAGCCTCACGGAAAGCGATCTCACGCAAACGACCTATTTCCTGCATAACATTAGGCGAATTGTGAGCCGTAATGATGTAGATTTCGTTATTACTCTTGTTGGTCAAGCGTAACTGTTTGTCAGGAGTGAGTTCGCGCTTAAGAACCTCCTTGGGAATCGGCTGGATAATCGGTTGTTCCATTTGTCTGATGTTGTTATAGGTTATAGATGATTTCTTGAACATACTGTGCCCATTCCATCGGGCTTTTACTCTTATCAAATGTTTGCCAAGGGATGGGTTTACCAATGGATACCCTAAAAGACTTCCCGACATTTTTGTACATTTCATCAACCAAAAACAGCATGGCCAAGTTGAAAGGCAAAAAGCGGTCAGAGAAGGAGGCCAAGCGATAGAAGAAATTAGAGTTTTCACCACTAAAATGAATGGGTACTACATCTCTCTGATATTCTACGCTTTTAGCTACAAATGTCTTCTTCCACGGGATATCACGGATAACGCCATTATGACGACGTGAGCACAATCCGGCTGGAAACATCAGCATATGATTATCACTCTGAAAACCGGCCTCAACCATTGCAGGAAAGTTACGACTGGCCTTGCCTGTCTTGTTGATAGGAATACAAAGAGGAGCCAAGCCTGGCAAATACATCAACAAATCGTTGACCAGATAGCGGAAACGAGAATTGTAGTGACGACCTATGAGTGCACCTAGAGCTACTCCATCCTCACCACCCAGCGGATGATTAGAGACAAACGTATACAACTTTCCGTCATTAGGATCAGGAAGGTTTTCTTCTCCTTCTATCACTAATGTCATCTTCAAGTATTCGACACAAGCCTCCAACCAAGGTGTTCCAATCTTATCGCGTGACTCCCAAAGAAAAGCATTAACTTGGTCTTGATGGGCAATTCTCTTAAGCCACGACACCAATGGACGGGGTAGCCATTTCGCCTTATTCCCCATCTTTGTCTTTAAAATACCATCAATGTCGATAGTCTTCTCGGTAATCTGTCCCATTTCTCTCTCAAAACCACTAACAGCATGCAAATATACGGAAAATAGTTCTAAAAACTACACTTTTTAAGAAATTTTGCGCAAATAAGCATTCTTTTGCATCTTTTCACTGAAATTTTGTGGGGAATTGTGGGGGATTGTGGAGGAAATTTTATACCTTTGCAACCGAATTATATTTTATATAAGAAGTACGCATGCGTTTTTTAGGTAATATAGAGGCAAAAATGGACACAAAAGGACGTGCCTTCCTACCCGCAGTATTCCGTAAAATACTGCAAGCGAGGAGCGAGGAACGACTGGTGTTGCGCAAGGATGTTTTCCAGCCTTGCCTCGTTCTCTATCCTGAAAGTGTATGGAATGAGCAGATGGATGCTTTACGTCTCAGGTTGAACCGTTGGAACAAACAGCACCAACAGGTATTCCGCCAATTTGTAAGCGAAGTTGAAGTCTTGACACTCGACGGGAATGGTCGTTTTTTGTTGCCCAAGCGCTATCTACGCATGGCAGAGATTGAACTGGACATCAAATTTATCGGCATGGGCGACACCATTGAAATATGGAGCAACACCAAGGTAGATCAGCACCAATTAAGTGCAGAGGCATTCAGCAATGCCCTTGAAGAGCTCATGGAAACCGAAGAAGCAGAAAAGGAATAATGACAACGGCAGAGACATATCACGTTCCCGTTCTCTTAAAAGAGAGCATTGACGGCCTAAACATCCATTCAGGCGGCATCTATATTGACGTCACCTTTGGCGGTGGCGGCCACTCTAAAGAGATTCTCTCACGTCTGGATGATAATAGTCATTTGTATAGCTTTGACCAAGATGCTGATGCCGAACGCAATATAATTGCAAATAATCGGTTCACCTTTGTCCGAAGCAACTTTAGGTACCTCGAGAATTGGATGCGATATTATGGTGTAGAGCATATTGACGGATTATTGGCAGATCTAGGTGTATCAAGCCACCACTTTGACGATGAAACTCGTGGTTTCTCATTCCGTTATGATGCACCGCTAGATATGCGCATGAACAATCGTGCAGGAAAGACTGCTGCTGACATTTTAAACGACTATGCAGAAGAGCAATTGTCTGATACATTTTACCTCTACGGCGAGCTAAAAGATTCTCGCCGACTTGCCAAAGCCATCATCAATGCCCGTCAGCAACACCGCATTGAAACCACAGGTCAACTCTGCACAATTATAGAAGGAATTCTACGAGCAGAGCATGAAAAAAAAGATATGGCGAAGGTTTTTCAAGCTCTACGTATAGAGGTTAATCATGAGATGGATGCTCTTCGTGAAATGCTAAACGCGGCAACTCGTCTATTGAAAGCTGGTGGTCGCCTCAGCATTATCACATACCATTCGCTAGAAGACCGTATCGTTAAGAACATCATGAAAACAGGTAACCTAGATGGGAAAATGGAGAAAGATTTCTTCGGAAATACTAAAAGCCCATTTAAACTCGTCAACAACAAGGTTATCGTACCAAGTGATGAAGAGCAAATGATAAATCCACGCAGTCGAAGTGCAAAACTCAGAATTGCCGAAAAAATCTAACACAGACATGACAGAAGAAAAGATACAAGACAAGCCTATCCAAGAGCAACAATCCTCGACCACAGAAACAGAACTGGTCAAGGAAGAACTCAAGGAGACCATACAGAAGATTAAGGATACCGCTCGCGAGGAGGACCCTAAACCCTCTTCACAGCTGAACCTACGCACGATTCTTGGTGGTGATCTACTATCGACAGATTTAGTAAGGTCACAAATTTGGCTAATTGTCTTAATTGTAGCTTTCTCTACTATTTATGTAGCTTTCCGATATCAATGTCAACAAGACATGTTGATGATTGATCGAATGGAGAATCAGTTGAAGGATGCCAAATTTAAAGCGTTGAGTTCATCAAGTACCCTTACTGAAAAATGCCGCGAAAGCCATGTGCTTGAAATATTAAAACAAAACAAAGACTCGCTGCTCCACCAAGCAGACCAGCCGCCTTATATTATAGAAGTACCCGAATGAGCAAGTTTGACAATGATAAAGTAATGCCTCGCTACATGGCTATTGCCGTGGTGCTGACGCTCATCGGTTTTGCCGTTATCGGTAAAGCCTTCTATATTATGACTGCGAAGAAACCATATTGGACAGAAGTGGCAGGCCGTTTAAAGCGAGACAGCGTAAGCATTCCACCCAACCGCGGCAACATCCTTAGTAATGATGGGCAGTTAATGGCAAGCTCAATACCTGAATACAGGATTTTTATGGACTATCAGGCCGCAGCCTTTGAGAAAGACGACTCACTATGGCAAGACAAAGTTGATTCCGTATGTGAAGGTCTGGCAAAGATATTCCCAACTAAGAGTGCTGAAGAGTTCAAAAAGGATTTGGAGGCTGGACGAAAAAAGATTAATGGGAACGGCAGTATCGGTGCTCGTCACTGGCCAATCTGGCCACGCCGTATTGACTATAATACTTATGTAGAAGTCAAGAATTTACCCTTCTTTAACTTACCTAGATATAAAAGTGGTTTTCACGAAGAAACATTCAATTCTCGCAGACGTCCATTCGGATCATTAGCGAAACGTACCATTGGCGGAATGTTTGGTGCCAAGGATTCTGCATACTATGGTTTGGAGATGTCATTCGACTCTATCCTTCGAGGAACCCCCGGCATTACCGGCAGGCGTAAAGTACTCAACAAGTACATGAATATTCCAGTAATGTTACCTATAGACGGTGCTGATATTGTCACAACGATTGATGTCAACATGCAAGACTTGGCAGAGCGCGCACTACTTGACGAGTTGAATCTTATTAACGGAGAGATGGGTGTGGCCATTCTTATGGAAGTTAAGACTGGCGACGTAAAAGCCATTGTCAATATGATGAAAGTCGGTGACGGGCAGTATGCCGAGGCTGTTAACAGTGCTATTAGCTATCGTTGTGAACCAGGTTCTGTATTCAAGGTTGCTTCTTTCCTCGTGGCTTTAGACGACGGGGTTGTGGACACTAGCTATGTGATAAGTACAGGTAGTGGCGTTAGAGAAATGCACGGCCGATGGATGAAAGACCATAACTGGCGGCGCGGTGGATATCAAGACATCAATGTGGCACGCACCTTAGAGGTTAGTTCGAACATCGGTGTTAGTCATGTTATTGACAAGTTCTATGGCAAAGAGCCAGAGCGCTATGTGAAAGGACTATACCGTGTGGGCATACATGAAGATCTGAAACTTCCTTTGGTTGGTTATCTGCCCCCACGCATCCGCATGCCACGCAAAAATAAGCATGGACAATACGAAAATTGGAGTAAGACTGCTCTGCCTTGGATGTCAATTGGTTATGAAACCCAAATTGCACCTATTAATACCGTTACCTTCTACAATGCTATAGCCAACAACGGTAAAATGATGCGTCCTCGATTTGTAAAGAAAATCGTAAAGAACGGCGAAACAATCACGGAATTCGAGCCCCAAGTCATTAAAGACAGGATTGCTAAACCACAAACTATCAAAACGATGCAGACCGTTCTTGAGCACGTGGTCAGTCAGGGGCTTGGTCGCAAAGCAGGTTCTCCACTATTTAAAGTCGCAGGAAAGACGGGTACAGCACAGGTGGCCGACCAGCACGGTAGCTATCATTCAGGGGTAACGCGCTATTGGCTGTCTTTCTGTGGTTATTTCCCTGCAGATAATCCAAGATATACATGTATCGTCTGTCTAAAAAAGACAGGACTGCCTGCATCTGGCGGTGGAATGAGCGGTGTTGTCTTTCACCACATTGCAGAGGGAGTTATGGCTCGTAACCTAAAAGTGAGTGTTGACGATGCCTATGACGATCGTTCCATCATTATCCCTGATGTAAAAAATGGCAACATTGCTGCTGCTAGCCAGGTCCTTGCAGAACTGGGTATCAAAACAAACAGCCACTGGAATGGAAGCTACGCTGTCGGCAATCCCGTATGGGGTAATGCTGAACGCCGTACCAACGATGTATCACTCACTAAGACAACTATGAACGACAACCTCGTTCCCAACGTCGTAGGGATGGGTGCCAAAGATGCTGTCTACCTTCTGGAAACCTACGGGCTACGTGTTAAAGTACAAGGGCGTGGAAAGGTTAAATCACAAAGTTGTTCTGCAGGAAAACCTGTAATAAAAGATAGTGAATGTGTACTAGTGTTAGATTAAAAACAGATAAATACTAACGAATATGAAACTTAGCGAGCTGCTTAAACACGTCAAGCCCACTGCCGTAATAGGAAATATTGAGGCAGAAATCACAGGTGTGAATATTGATTCACGCAAGATAGAACAAGGACATCTTTTTGTCGCTATCAAAGGGACACAGACAGATGGCCATCGATTTATTCCAAAGGCATTAGAGCTGGGAGCTGTCGCTATTCTTTGTGAAGATATTCCTTCTGAGCGTCAGACGGGAGTCACTTATGTACAGGTGGAGTCCACAGAATGTGCTGTAGGGCCAGTTGCGACCATGTTCTATGGTGATCCCTCACGGAAATTGCGCTTAGTTGGTGTTACAGGCACTAATGGTAAGACAACTATCGCCACCTTATTATATAATATGTTCCGCAAGTTCGGCCATCGCTGTGGTTTGCTCTCAACAGTATGCAATTATATTGAAGGCGAAGCCATAGCTGCCGATCACACAACTCCAGACCCTATTGAGTTAAACAAATTATTACATCAGATGGTAGAAGCAGGCTGTGAATATGCCTTTATGGAGTGTTCAAGCCATGCCATTGCCCAACAACGCATTGGAGGATTAAAATTTGCAGGTGGTCTCTTTACAAACCTGACACGTGACCACTTGGACTACCATAAAACATTTGAAAACTACCGAGATGCCAAGAAAGCTTTCTTTGACAGTTTGGACAAAGATGCCTTCGCCATCACAAATGCGGATGACAAAAATGGCAGCGTGATGGTGCAAAACTGTAAAGGAAAGGTTAAAACCTATTCTATACGCCAAATGGCCGATTTCCGGGCACGCATCATCGAATGTCATTTTGAAGGTATGTATCTTGACATTAATGGCCGAGAAGTTGGTGTACAGTTTATCGGAAAATTCAACGTTTCAAATCTATTAGCGGTTTATGGGGCTGCAGTGATGCTTGGCAAGAAGCCAGAAGACATTCTATTAGTACTCAGCACGCTAAAGAGTGTTGCTGGACGATTGGAGCCCATTCGCTCGGCAGAGGGAGTTACTGCTATCGTTGATTATGCTCATACGCCCGATGCATTAGAAAATGTTCTTAATGCCATACATGAGGTGCTTGAAGGTAAGCAAGGCAAAGTACTTACCGTATGTGGAGCTGGTGGCAATCGCGACAAGGGGAAACGTCCGTTAATGGCTCAAGAAGCTGTCAGACAGAGTGATCGTGTCATCATCACATCTGACAATCCCCGTTTTGAGGAACCACAAGATATTATTAATGACATGTTAGCAGGCCTGAACAGTCAACAAATGAAAAAGGTCGTGTCAATTGTGGATCGTAAAGAAGCCATCCGTACAGCATGTATGATGGCTCAAAAAGGAGATGTGATTCTCATTGCCGGCAAGGGACATGAAGACTATCAGGAAGTAAAGGGTGTAAAGCACCATTTTGATGACCGCGAAATCGTACGTGAAATCTTTGGTATTGATAAATAACAAATTAAGCTATGTTATACTACGTCTTCCGTTTCCTAGAACAATTCAACATACCAGGTAGCCACATCTGGTCATATATCTCATTCCGTTCACTGATGGCGCTCATTCTATCACTGATTATCTCCGCTTGGTTTGGAGAATACTTCATCAAATGGATGAAACGTCGAAATATCTCTGAAACCGCTCGTGACCCTAGCATAGACCCGTTTGGTGTTGAGAAAAAGGGTGTTCCGACTATGGGTGGAATTATCATTATCGTTGCTATCCTAGTCCCAGTGTTGCTATTGGGTCGCATGCGCAATATATACTTATTGCTGATGATTGTCACCACTGTATGGTTAGGTTTTTTAGGTTTCATGGATGACTATATCAAAATCTTTCGTAAGAACAAGGAAGGTTTGAAGGGTAGATATAAGATTATAGGTCAGGTATCAATCGGTTTCATCGTAGGCCTTACGCTTTGGCTTAGCCCAGATGCTGTCGTTCGAGAGAATATCTCTGTACCTCAACAGAATCAAGAAGTAGTCATCAAACACCAGCCAGAGGCCGTAAAGTCGCTGCAAACCACTATTCCCTTTATTAAAAACCACAATCTGAATTATTCCAACGTATTATCTTTCTGTGGTAAATACAAGGTCGCAGCGGGCTGGATACTATTTGTTCTCATGACTATATTTGTGGTAACAGCGGTTTCAAATGGTGCTAATCTCAACGATGGAATGGACGGTATGTGTGCAGGGAACTCAGCAATCATAGGTGTAGCCTTGCTTATATTCTCCTACGTTTCGTCCCACATCGTCTATGCTGCCTATTTCGATATCATGTATATTCCTGGGTCGCAGGAACTGGTAGTATTTCTCTCTGCCTTTATAGGTGCGATGATTGGTTTTCTTTGGTATAATGCATATCCCGCCCAAGTATTTATGGGAGATACAGGATCTCTGACCATTGGTGGTATCATCGGCGTCTGTGCCATCATCATTCATAAAGAGCTGATGCTGCCAATTCTTTGTGGTATTTTCTTTATTGAAAGCCTCAGTGTCATAATTCAGACACAGTGGTTCAAGATACAAAAGCGTAAAGGCAAGCGTGTACGTGTATTCCGAGCAACACCCATTCACGACACTTTCCGGAAGCTGGATACACAACTCGATCAAACTAGCAAATATATTCTAAAGAGTTGGCCACACCGACCCTTCCATGAATCAAAGATTACCATCCGTTTCTGGATCACTTCCATTATATTAGCTGCATTAACGATTATAACACTGAAAATAAGATGAGTAAAATTGCCATATTAGGAGCAGGAGAGAGCGGTGCAGGAGCAGCCGTTCTAGCCAAGAAAAAAGGGTTCGACGTGTTTGTTAGTGATATGTCGAAGATTAACGAAAAATACAAGAAACTACTTGACGATCACCAGATAGACTGGGAAGAAGGGCAACATACTGAGGCTAAAATCTTAGATGCTGACGAAATCATCAAGAGTCCAGGTATTCCTGACACCGCCCCCATGATTGTAAAAATCAAGGAGCGTGGGATTGGCATCATCAGTGAGATTGAGTTTGCCGGTCGATATACGACATCGAAGATGATCTGCATTACTGGTTCTAACGGTAAAACGACGACAACGAGTCTCATCTATCATATTTTCAAAGAAGCAGGATACGACGTCGGTCTTGCCGGAAATATAGGCAATTCACTGGCCTTGCAGGTAGCAGAAGACCCACATGATTATTACGTGATAGAACTGAGCTCCTTTCAGCTGGACAATATGTACGACTTCCGTGCGGACATTGCCATCCTGCTGAATATTACACCAGACCATCTAGACCGTTATGATTTCAAGATGCAGAACTATGTGGATGCCAAGATGCGTATCATCCAGAACCAGACGCCGCAGGATGCCTTCATCTATTGGAATGATGACCCAATCATTAAGAGAGAGTTAGAGAAGTATGACATCAAGGCTATCCAATATCCATTCTCCGAACTGAAGGAGAACGGCAGTATCGGTTATATTGAGGAAGGGCAGTATAAAATTGAGAAACCCGAGCCCTTCAATATGGAGCAGGAATCGCTGAGTCTGACAGGTAAACATAATATCTACAACTCGCTAGCCGCTGGTATTGCCTCGGATGTTGCAGGTATCAAGAAAGAGGATATTCGTAAGTCATTGAGCGATTTCCCTGGTGTGGAGCATCGTTTGGAAAAGGTATGCACTGTTCGTGGCGTTCAGTATATCAACGACTCCAAGGCTACGAATGTAGATGCATGCTGGTATGCACTTGAGTCCATGAAAACCAAGACGATCCTGATCATTGGAGGTAAGGATAAAGGGAATGACTATGAACCCATCAAGGATTTAGTAAAGCAGAAATGTGCAGGACTGGTGTATCTTGGTGCAGATAACCAGAAGTTACATGACAATTTCGACGGATTAGGCATTCCTGTTCGCGACACCCATTCAATGAAAGAATGTATCCAGGCATGTTATGAGATGGCAGAACCGGGTATGACAGTGTTACTATCACCTTGCTGTGCCTCTTTTGATCTCTTCAAGAACATGGAAGACCGTGGCGAGCAGTTTAAGGAATTGGCAAGAAATCTATGAATAAAAAAATCGGCAACATTTTTAAAGGTGACAAGGTCATATGGATGGTGTTCTTCTTCCTCTGTATGATTAGCATTGTGGAGGTCTTCTCGGCTTCCAGCGGACTGACATACAAGAGTCAGAACTACGTTGGCCCGATAGCTTATCATACTACTACAATTGTGGTTGGAGTCATAGTTGCAATCATCACACTGAATATTCCATGCCGCTATTTTAAGCTAATGACACCATTCTTAATGCTAATATCCCTCCTGACACTACTATGGGTACTTTTGGCTGGTACAAAGGTGGGAGATGCTGGTCGATGGATCAATCTATTCGGCTTCACTTTCCAACCATCTGAGATTGCCAAGGGAACCATTGTATTGGCTGTTGCACAGATTCTTGCCGCTATGCAACGGGAAAATGGAGCCGACAAGAAAGCCTTTAAATGGATTCTTTGGATTACTCTTCCAGCCTGTCTGTTTATCGGATTGGAGAACCTATCAACAGCTGCTATGCTATTTGCCGTAGTATTTTTAATGATGTTTATCGGATTAGTACCACTGAAGCAATTGGGGAAACTCGCTGCAATAATAGCTGCATTAGGCATCTTAGCGATATCACTGATAATGCTTGTTGGACATGATATCAGTGACGAAGAAAAACAACTGGCGAAAACCGAACAAGTAGAGCAACCCAAAGAGAAGAGTTTCGTTGGAAAGATGTTCCATCGTGCTGATACCTGGAAGAGTCGTATTATGAAGTTCCGCAGACCAGCACCATCGCCACAGGAATACGATTTGGACAAAGATGCCCAAGTGGCACATGCAAATATTGCTATTGTATCAAGTAATATCATCGGAAAAGGACCGGGCAAAAGTACAGAGCGAGATTTCCTCTCACAGGCATTCTCTGACTTCATCTATGCTATCGTCATTGAAGAATTGGGCATAGTCGGAGCCTTTTCAGTGATGTTCTTATATATCATCTTACTCTATCGTTGTGCACGCATCGCCTCGCGTTGTGAGAACAACTTTCCTGCCTTCCTCGCCATGGGCTTAGGACTCCTTTTAGTCATACAAGCTACCTTTAACATGATGGTTGCTGTGGGATTAGCTCCAGTAACTGGTCAACCACTGCCTCTCATTTCGAAAGGAGGTACATCAACCATCATCAACTGTGCCTATATAGGAGCGATCCTTAGTGTCAGCAGATCAGCAAAAATGAAAGCAGAAAAAGAAAATGAAGAAAAAATCGTTTAATTGATAGAAAATTTGTAATTTTGCAAGGAATTATATATGAATAACGAATTAAGAGTAATCATCAGCGGTGGCGGAACGGGAGGGCACATCTTTCCTGCCGTCTCTATAGCCAATGCCATCAAGGCTCTACGCCCTGATGCAAAAATTCTTTTCGTAGGAGCTCAGGGACGTATGGAAATGCAACGTGTGCCAGCTGCTGGATATAACATAGAAGGCCTACCTATCCGAGGCTTTCTACGTCCACTTTGGAAGCTCGGCAATATTAGTGTAGCCATTGACTATCTTCGTAGCAAGCATATGGCTAAAAAGTTGCTTCGTCAGTTCCAGCCTCAGGTCGCTGTTGGAGTGGGAGGTTATGCCAGCAGTGCCGCTCTGGGTGCTGCAAATAGTCTGGGGATTCCCACACTCTTGCAAGAGCAGAACAGCTATGCAGGTTTGGCCAATAAAACGTTAGCCCGACATGCTGCCAAAATATGTGTTGCCTATGAAGGCATGGAGCGTTTCTTCCCTGCCGAGAAAATCATGCTGACAGGTAATCCTGTCCGCCAGCAGTTACTCGAAACCACAACAACACGCGAGGACGCAGTTCGTTCTTTTGGCCTTGATCCTCAAAAGAAAACTATTTTATTGGTTGGAGGTAGCCTTGGCGCACGTACCATCAACGAGAGCGTGCTTCAACATCTTGACCTCATCGAGAAGAATGACAACATCCAATTTATCTGGCAAACGGGTAAATATTATAGTGCCGAAATCAGTGAGCGTATGAAAGGCCATGAGTTGCCAAACCTGATTGTCACTGACTTCATTAGCGATATGGGAGCTGCATATAAAGCTGCAGATTTGGTGATAAGTCGAGCTGGCGCTGGTAGTATCAGTGAATTCTGTCTGTTGGGAATGCCAGTCATCCTAGTTCCTTCGCCCAATGTCGCAGAGGATCATCAGACGAAGAATGCCATGGCATTGGTCAATAAGCAAGCAGCCCTCTACGTTAAAGACAAAGAAGCTTCAGTATTATTGCTTCCATTAGCTATCGATACTGTAAAGGATGCCGCTAAATTGGAAAGTCTGCGTGAGAACATCTTGAAGATGGCTCTCCCTGATGCTGCAGAGATTATCGCCAAAGAAGTCATTAGCTTGGCAGAACAAACCCACTAATCCATCAAAAATTATGATACTTCAAGATATTAAAGCTGTATATTTTGTAGGAGCAGGAGGCATTGGTATGAGCGCCATCGCCCGCTACTTTATCCACCAAGGTTTGGTCGTAGCTGGCTATGATAAGACACCTAGTGCGTTGACTCATCAGCTGGAGAAGGAGGGTATGCTGATTCATTATGAGGAAAATATTGATGAGATACCTCATACATGTAGGAAGCCTGAGTCTTGTCTAGTTATTTACACTCCGGCAATCCCTGCCGATCATAAAGAACTGGTATATTTCAGAGAGAATGGTTTTGAGATACAGAAGCGTGCCCAGGTATTGGGTACACTGACCCGTCAGCACAAAGGGTTATGTGTAGCAGGAACCCATGGAAAGACCACAACATCGACCATGTGCGCACACATCATGCACCAGAGCCACCTCAATTGTAATGCTTTTCTCGGCGGTATATCAAAAAACTATGGAACGAACTATATTCTTTCTGATAGCGACTATGTTGTCATTGAAGCTGATGAGTTTGACCGCTCATTCCATTGGCTTAGCCCTTATATGACGGTTATCACCTCGACAGACCCTGACCACTTGGACATTTATGGAACCAAAGAAGCCTATCTGGAGAGTTTCCGCCACTATACTGAGTTGATTCAGCCAGAAGGCGCGCTGATTATCCATCGCGACCTAGAGATGAAAGAGAATATTCCTTCAGGTGTACGACGCTTTGACTATGCACTAACTGAAGGTGATTTTCATGCAGATAATATTCGTATTGACAACGGTGAGATAACATTCGACTTTATCTCTCCAATCGAAAACGTGAAGAATGTTGAGTTAGGACAGCCTGTACCCATCAATATCGAAAACGGTATCGCGGCCATGGCAATGGCTCAGTTGGCAGGCTGTTCATCTGAAGAGTTGCGTATCGGCATGATGACGTATATGGGCGTAGAGCGCCGCTTCGATTTCAAGATTAAGACTGACAAGTTAGTATTCCTTAGCGACTATGCCCATCACCCGAAGGAAATTCTCCAGAGTGCAAAGAGCATTCGAGAACTATACAAAGACCGCAAGATCTCGGCTATCTTCCAGCCTCATTTATACACCCGCACACGTGATTTCTACAAAGATTTTGCTGATGCCCTAAGTTTGCTGGATGAGGTCATTCTCACAGAAATCTATCCTGCAAGAGAGGCACCAATTGAGGGTGTGACATCAGCCCTTATCTACGACAACCTTCGCGCAGGCATTGAAAAGAGAATGATTCGCAAGGACGAGGTCTTGCAGATGGTGAAAGAGCAGAATTTCGATGTACTGATAGTGTTAGGTGCTGGTGACTTGGACAATCAAGTTCCCGAGATGGCAAGAATTCTAAAAGAGAAAATCAAATAAGTAGTGAATATCGACTGGAAAAATACCGCATTAGTCATGGCAGACTGCCTGCTGACAGTCTATCTGATCTTGGCCATCACGGCTTTCAACAGCCCTGACGAGTCAGGTGACGTTTGCAATGAGGTTAATATCCGTGTGGAAGACGGCTCTGTCAATGGTTTCCTAGACAAAGAAGAAATCAAACTTCAACTGCAGCGTTCACGACTATACCCTGTTGGTGACCAAATGCGTATGGTTGATGTCCGTAAAATAGAAGAACAACTTCAGAAGAATCCGTTTGTCAAAAGCGCCCAATGCTACAAGACCCAGACGGGACGTGTAAACATTATTATCGACCAACGTCTACCAGTTATTCGCGTTAAGGCTGTCAATGGTGATGACTATTATGTTGATGAACAAGGTAATATTATGCCTAACACGCATTTTGCCAGTAATATGGTTATTGCGACAGGATACATTCAGCAGAAATATGCTCAGCGTGTGCTGAGAGAGATTGGTTGTTACTTGCTTAACACACCACTTTGGGGCAACCAAGTGGAACAATTAAACATTCTGGAAGACGGTTCTATAGAGATGGTTCCACGCGTTGGTGACCACATCGTTTTCCTCGGCAGTCCGACAAACTTTGAGAACAAGCTAGCGCGGCTGGAAAAGTTCTATCGGTACGGTCTCTCTAAAGCTGGTTGGAATAAATACTCATACATTAGTGTCGAATTTGACAACCAGATAATTTGTAAAAAAAGATAAAGAATAAAACATAGAAAGAAGATGCCAAAGGAATTTATTGTAGCTATCGAGTTAGGGTCATCCAAGATGACTGGTATCGCGGGTAAGAAGAATCTTGACGGCAGCATCCAAGTGCTAGCTTGTGTAAAGGAGGACTCATCATCGTTCATCCGCAAGGGTGTTGTTTACAACATCGATAAAACTGCCCAGTGTCTGACAAACATTGTCAGCCGTCTGGAGAAACAGCTCAAGACTGCCATCACTCAGGTATATGTTGGTGTTGGCGGTCAGTCTATTCGTTCTATTCACAACGTCATTTCAAGAGACTTGCCAAGTGAGACCGTTGTCACTCAGGATATGGTGATTGAACTGATGGATGCGAACCGCAACGTAAACTATCCAGATCAGGAAATCCTCGATGCTGCTGTACAAGAGTACAAAGTTGATTCCCAATACCAGTTAGATCCTGTTGGTATTCAATGTACACACATTGATGGCAATTTCTTGAATATTCTTCAGCGTAAAGCTTTCTATAAAAACCTGAATAAGTGTTTTGAGAATGCAGGAATCAATGTAGCAGAGATGTATCTTGCCCCATTGGCACTTGCTGATAGCATACTTACTGAGGCAGAACGGCGTTCGGGCTGCGCCCTGGTTGATTTGGGTGCCGATACTACCACAGTAAGTGTCTACTCAAAAAATATTCTTCGTCACCTTGCGGTGATTCCTCTTGGCTTCAACAATATAATTAAAGATATTGCCTCACTGCAAATGGAAGAAAGTGTGGCAGAGCGCATGATGTTGAAATACAGTTGTGCATTTACAGAAAACAATGATATCGATAACAATATGAAATACTCTATCGACGCTGACCGCCAGATAGAGGCTCGTAAGTTTATCGAGATTGTAGAGGGTCGTCTTGAGGAAATTATTGCAAACGTATGGTGCCAAGTACCCGAAGACTACTGTGACAAACTCTTGGGTGGTATTATCCTGACAGGTGGTGGTTCTAACATGAAAGACATTGAAAAGGCTTTCCAAAACTACACACATATAGAAAAGATTCGTATCGCCAAGTTTGTGACACAGGCCATTACTTCCAATATCCCCGATATCACAGCTCGCGATGGAAAGATGAATACAGTATTGGGACTATTGGCAAAAGGTGACATCAACTGTGCTGGTTCTGATGTAGACCCCAATGGAGATTTGTTTGCAAGCCAAAAGCAATCTACTATCGATACTCCTGAACAGCGTCGCGCCCGTCAGGCAACAGAGACGCCTGCTGGTGTAGTACGCACTGCTGAGGAAATTCGTCGTGCTGAGGAAGAAGCACAAAGGAAACGTGAAGAAGAGGAGCGTATCGCACGTGAACAGGCCGAAGAAGAGGCACGCGAACAAGAGCGCATCCGTAAAGAGAATAGCACCTGGAACAAGCTGGGCCGCTGGCTAAAGAAAGCAGCCACCGAGATAGTCAAAGAAGAGGAATAACCTAACAAATTGTAATAGTATGGCAGACAATAATATATTGCTCGATTTCGGTGAGCCCGAAAAGGAGAATAGCATCATCAAAGTGATTGGTGTAGGCGGTGGCGGTGGTAATGCCGTTAACCACATGTATCGCGAAGGTATCCATGATGTCACTTTCGTACTATGTAATACGGATAATCAGGCACTTAATGACTCACCAGTTCCTGTTCACCTTCAACTGGGTAAAGAAGGTTTGGGCGCAGGAAACAAACCAGAGAAAGCACGTGCTGCTGCTGAGGAGAGCCTTGAGGATATCAAGAGCATGCTTAACGACGGTACTCGTATGGCTTTTATCACTGCCGGAATGGGTGGTGGTACAGGCACTGGTGCTGCTCCTGTCATTGCTAAGGTATCAAAGGAGATGGGCATTCTCACCGTTGGTATTGTCACTATACCTTTCCGTTTTGAGGGTGACCGTAAGATAGACCAAGCGCTTGATGGTGTAGAGAAGATGGCTGAGCATGTTGACGCGTTGTTGGTCATCAATAATGAGCGTCTCCGTGAAATATATCCTGAGTTGACAGTGCTCGATGCCTTTGGAAAGGCAGATGATACCTTGTCGATTGCAGCCAAGAGTATTGCAGAGATTATTACGGTTCATGGACTGATCAACCTTGACTTCAATGATGTCAAGACCGTATTAAAAGATGGTGGTGTAGCAATTATGTCAACCGGTTATGGCGAAGGCGAGGGACGTGTCAAGAAAGCTATTGATGATGCTCTGAACTCTCCGTTGCTTAACGATAATGATGTATTCAACTCCAAAAAAATTCTGCTGAGCATTTCTTTTGCAGGAGCTAAGGACGGCAGTGGTTCACTGATGATGGAAGAAATGAATGATGTCAATGACTTCATGGCCAAGTTTGGCGACTTCGAAATCAAGTGGGGCCTAGCTGTGGATCCTGAATTAGGTAAGAAGGTGAAGGTGACTATCCTTGCAACAGGATTCGGCATTGACAATGTTGATGGAATGACGAGCCACCGCCAGCGTCACAACACTCAAGAGGAAGCAACACGTATCGCTGCCCAACAAGAGGAGGAGGCCAAGCGTATGGATCGCCGTAACCGCTATTATGGAGGTGACGGACAAACCCGCCGTTACAAGCGGAGACCACACATCTATCTCTTCCGTTCTGACGACCTCGATAACGACGATGTCATCTCAGCCGTTGAGCAGATGCCGACTTACAAACGTACCCGTGAAATTCTTGACAGCATCTACCAGCAGGCAACTGGTGAGGAGCCTCAGCAGAAAGGCGACTCACAACCCGAAGCGATACAAGGGACGATAAAATTCTCATAAATGGACTCCATCAATGAGTTTTTCTCTCTACTGAGCAGTCTGTTATGGGGGTGGCCAATGATTATCCTGCTGTTGGGAACCCATGTGTTTCTGACAATTCGACTACGCTTCCCGCAGCGCAAACTGCTGACAGGTATTCGTCTGTCGGTGAAGAAAGACTTAGGAGCAGAAGGTGATGTCAGCCAGTTTGGTGCATTAGCTACTGCGCTGGCAGCTACCATCGGAACTGGTAATATTGTAGGTGTAGCTACTGCTGTGGCCCTAGGTGGTCCAGGTGCTGTACTATGGTGCTGGCTGACCGGTATCTTCGGTATGGCAACGAAGTACGCGGAAGCCCTATTGGCTGTTAAGTATCGTGTACGTGATAAGGATGGGCATACCTATGGTGGTCCTATGTATGCTTTGGAACGTGGTTTGGGTATGAAGTGGTTGGCTATTTTGTTTGCTACTTTTACGGCTTTAGCATCGTTTGGTATTGGTTGTACTGTACAAGCGAACTCTATTGCCCTATTGGCCAGCGAAACATTTGGAATTCCAACGTGGATTGTGGGTGTCTTCATTTGTATCTTGGCGGCTAGCGTTATCTTGGGTGGTGTTAAGGCCATAGCTCGTGTGTGTACTCTCTTTGTACCTCTGATGGCCCTGCTCTATATTGTGGGATGTACTGTTATTCTCTGCATGAACAGTGCTTATGTTTGGCCTGCCATTAAACTTATTGTTCACGCTGCATTTAACCCTGAGGCTGCAGGTGGCGGCTTTGTTGGGGGAACAGTAATGATGGCGGCACGCTATGGTATTGCCCGTGGTCTTTTCTCAAATGAGAGCGGTATGGGTTCTGCACCTATTGTGGCGGCAGCAGCACAGACACGTAATCCTGTTCGCCAGGCATTGGTCAGCAGTACAGGTACTTTCTGGGATACGGTTGTCATCTGCGCTTTGACGGGTATTGTTTTGGTAAGCAGTATTATTGCCTATCCAGACATCACCTATGATGACGGAGCTGCCCTTACCAAAGTGGCCTTCTCTAAGATTCCTTACGTTGGTGCCCCTCTACTTACATTTGGCATCCTAACCTTTGCGTTCAGTACAATCTTGGGGTGGAGTTACTATGGCGAGAGTGCTGTCAACTATATTGAACGTCAGAAGTCAAACCGCTTCTATCGCATTCTGTATATCGTAGTGCTTTTCTTTGGCAGTATCATCAATCTCGATATCATTTGGAATATTGCCGATTGTATGAATGCGTTGATGACGATTCCTAACCTCGTTGCCTTATTGCTGCTAAGTACTATTGCTGCCAAAGAGACGAGGAAGTATCTTTGGAGCAACCGTTTAGACGAGGAGATGGAGGAATAGGTACCAAGTTTTTCATAGTCAGAAAACATGGGAGGGAGAATGGATGTCTTTTCCATCTCCCTCCCATGTTTATCAAAGAGTACTCACTTCACATTAATCCTGAATCAGGTTCTCACCCGTCATGTCAGCAGGCTGCTCCAAGCCCATAATATGTAGGATGGAAGGAGCCACATCAGCCAAACGCCCATCTTTTACCGTAGCACTATTGTTATTAGTTACATAGATGAAAGGTACAGGGTTCAGCGAGTGCGCCGTATTGGGGGTACCATCGGGATTGATTGCATTGTCTGCATTACCGTGGTCAGCGATGATAATAGCCTCATAATCGTTAGCTTTGGCAGCCTCGATAACAGCCTCTACACAGTGGTCTACAGCCCATACTGCTTTAGCTATAGCGTTATATACACCCGTATGACCAACCATATCGCCATTAGCAAAATTAACAACGATAAAATCATACTTATTCTCATTGATAGCGTCAACGAGTTTGTCCTTCACCTCATAAGCACTCATCTCAGGCTTCAAATCGTAAGTAGCTACCTTTGGTGAGGGAACCAATATACGATCCTCTCCATCATAAGGAGCTTCACGGCCACCATTGAAGAAGAAAGTAACGTGTGCGTATTTCTCCGTCTCGGCAGTATGCAACTGTTTCTTACCCTGCTGGGACAGGTATTCTCCCAAAGTATTCTCTACGTTCTCCTTAGGGAAGAGAATGTGAACCCCTTGGAATGAAGCATCATATGGTGTCATACAGTAATACTGCAATCCCTTAATGGTCTTCATTCCCTGGTCCGGCATATCCTGCTGAGTCAGAACGATGGTCAACTCCTTGGCTCGGTCATTGCGGAAGTTAATGAATATCACAACGTCTCCCTCCTCGATACAGCCACTAACTGTACTGTTGTGAATAGGCTTGATAAACTCATCTGTCACACCCTCATCATAGCTCTCCTGCATGGCAACAACCATATCAGCTGCCTGTTTGCCAGTACCGTTTACAAGAAGGTCGTAACCTTCTTTGACACGCTCCCATCGCTTGTCGCGATCCATTGCATAGAAACGACCTACAATACTGGCAATAGCTGCATCATTGTCAGCACACACTTTCGTAACCTGCTCGATGAATCCCTTACCGCTTTTGGGATCGGTATCGCGACCATCCATAAAACAGTGAACAAATGTCTGGTTCTTCAAGCCGTAGTGCTTGCCCACCTCAATAAGTTTGAAAAGATGCTCAAGTGAAGAGTGTACGCCGCCATCAGAGCAAAGGCCCATTAGATGGAGCTTTTTATTATTTTCCTTAGCATAAGTATAAGCTGCTTTTACCTGTGCGTTTTCAACAATCGAACCATCCTTACAAGCACGATTAATTTTGACCAGGTCCTGATATACGATACGTCCTGCACCAATGTTAAGGTGTCCGACCTCCGAATTACCCATCTGTCCATCAGGCAAACCAACGTCCTCGCCAGAAGCCTGGAGCTGTGAGTGAGCTGATACTGCTGTCAAATAATCCAAATACGGTGTTGGTGTATTGAAAATAACATCACCTTTTCCCTGCTTTCCGATTCCCCATCCATCGAGAATCATCAATAACGCTTTCTTAGCCATAAGATACTACTAACTATTTAAATTTAATATAAAAACTATTTCTTAATTCGTCTTATCAACCATCAGACAAAGCATTGTTAAATCATCGTTAGGCTCAGCACCATTTCGATGCTTGATAACCTCCTCATCCAGATAGTCAATCAACTCTTTTGAACTGTTGAAGTGGCGATGGTTTAGAATGTCCAGCAAATGATCATCACCAAATTGTTGCTGCTGAGTATTCTCTGCTTCATTCAGTCCATCGGTATAAACCAGTAACAATTGTCCGCGGATATCTTCCACAAATTCGCCAACATATTCCAATTCCGGCCATAAACCTATTGGCGCATTTGTTTCCATTTCCATGAAATTGTCATTCCCATCAACACCCAAAATTGGTGGATTATGACCAGCATTACAGAAGTCTAATCTACCATTATCGAGGTTTACCAGTCCTACAAACATTGTCACAAACATCCCCTGCTCGTTGCTCTCAGTCAACACGGTATTCATGCGCGTAACGATTTCTGCTGGTTTCATCTGCTGAGCGGCCAAAATGCGGAACAATCGGGTAGCCTGAGCCATGAATAGACTGGCCGGAACACCCTTTCCACTAACATCTCCCACACAGAAATAAAGCTCATGACTCAGCAATAAATAGCCATACAAATCACCACCCACCTCACGGGCTGGAGTCATCGAAGCATAAATATCCAAGCCCTCACGATCTGGGAAAATATTAGGAACCATCGACTTTTGGATATTACGAGCGATACGTAGTTCACTCTCAATGCGCTCCTTTGCTTTGGTAGTTGATTCTAATTGGTCATATGCCGTCTTTAATTGCTTGTGAGCCTCTGCCAACTTGCCGTGAGCCATCGCCAAACGATGTTGGGTCTTGCGTTTATGTAACATATAGACCAATAGGAAAACAACAATTAAGGCCAATGCGATGATACCACTGATAAACTGTTGTTTCGCCATTTTTTCCTTCTGTCGGTTCAGTTGGGCCTCTTTCTCATTTGTTTGATAAATGGTAGCCAACTCTGCCGTTGAGCTTTTCTTCTGAGCCGTAATGGCTGAATCTAAAAGGTTAAGGATGCGTAATCCTGCCGCACGGGCTGAGTCAAGTCTACCTGCTTGTGCGTTGGCATGATACTTTGGCAACAGATATAACTGAATATTATCCAACGTTGGCTCCATACGCCACTCCGTAAGTGCATGATCCAGATAGCGATAATTATCTGCAGCTTCACGATAGCGCTGTGCAGCAACTAAATAATCGTTGGCATTGATACGTCCTGCGCTTTTTTTAGAATAAGCGGTCTTGAGAAACTCGTTATAGGCCTGCTGAGCCGCTTGTGGCTTTTTCAACCCCTGCAAAGCAACAGCACGCATAATATCAATACGTCCTTGATATTCATCAAAATAGCCTGTGCGGGCATCTGGCATCTGGCGATATTTATCAAGCAGCATCTCGCAGCGGTCAATCCAATAGATTGATTCCTCATAACGACGCGTATTGATATATGCCATACTGGTATATACCGTGCCGACTATCGCTTCCTGGAAACCACGACTCGTCGAATCTGTTTGGAAACGGTTGGCATAATGCACCCTTGCTTTAGAAAAACTCTCTTGAGCTTCCTTGTCTTGTCCTAGATTCAATTGACAACAGCCTATATTGTTATGCAGAATGGCATAGTCGATATCTGAACCAATGCCAGAATTTTCCATTTTTGCTACAGCTGGTACTGCTATCTGCAACGAACCTTCATAGTCACCTTTAGCCAACAACAGTTCCGAGAGACGACGCGCAGCTTTGTTATAGCTTAACTGGTCTTCATCATTCTTGACTTCAGCTTGTAAAACCTTACGGTAAAAATGCTCAGCCATGCGATACTGATTCTGATGGTAATACACAACGCCACGCCAGCGATTAGCATTAAGCGGTGAAATGTCGCCAGTGGTTTCAAAACTATCAGTCAGTGCCAACATACGACCATAGTGCATGACTGCTCCTTCAGCAAAGATAACACTGTCGGCATGGCTCGCTCTCAGTTCCCTGCGCTTGGCTTCACCACATGAAAAAAGTGTCATGGCTGCTGCGACAACAACCACGACAACGGTCAGCAACCGCAGTCCTTTGTGTATTCCATTATTCATTAACGCTGCAAAGATACAATAATTATTGTAAAAAACATGAAAACATAGATAGAAATTTGTTATTTCCAAGAAAAAAATGTACTTTTGTAAACCATTAACCCATACTACACTTTTCATTATGAAAACCAAGCGACTATTTCTCTTTGGCCTCATGGCCTTACTAACGACAACAACAATGAATGCACAAAATCTTAAGTTACGTGCCGACAATATCGACGAAATATTGCAGGCAATGACATTGGAAGAAAAAGCAAAGCTACTGGTTGGCGGTGCCAACAACTTCTTCGGTACAGGAGCAGTGGTAGGAGGAGAAGCAGATCTGGTGGCTGGTGCAGCTGGTACATCTCCACAGATTGCACGTCTCGGCATTCCTGCTACAGTACTGACTGACGGTCCTGCTGGTGTTCGCATCGACCCAACCCGAGAAGGAACTACCAAGACCTATTACGCAACTGCTTTCCCTATCGGTTCCTGTCTGGCATCTACATGGAATACAGAGTTAGTAGGTAAAGTCGGAGAAGCTATCGGCAACGAAACCAAGGAGTATCGTTGCGATGTTATTCTCGGTCCGGGAATGAATCTGCATCGCAATCCCCTCTGCGGACGCAATTTCGAGTACTACTCTGAAGACCCTCTACTGACGGGTAAAATCGCTGCTGCATACATCAATGGCGTACAGAGCCAGGGTGTCGGTGTCTCTGCTAAACATTTTGCTGTCAACTCACAAGAGACCGACCGTACCAGCGTTGACGAACGTGTCAGCCAGCGTGCTGCCCGCGAGCTCTATCTGAAGGGCTTTGAGATTGCTGTTCGAGAAAGTAACCCATGGACCATCATGGCCTCCTATAACAAGATTAATGGGCAGTATTCGATGGGCAACCACGATCTGCTCACCAAGATCTTGCGTGATGACTGGGGATACCAAGGTATTGTCATGACCGACTGGATTGGCATCCGTCAAGGATTGACCACCATCAGCGAAGTACATGCCGGTAACGACCTCATGGAACCCGGTCAACCAGCTCAGGTGCAAGAGATTGTTGAGGGGGTTAAGAGTGGAAAACTCGATATAGCCGATGTCAACCGAAACGTACGTCGTATGCTGGAATATATCGTCAAAACACCTAGCTTCCATAAGTATCCAGCATCCAACGATCCCGATTTCAAAGCACATGCAGCTATCACCCGACAGAGTGCTGCTGAGGGTATTGTCATGCTGAAGAACAATGGGGCACTGCCTTGGAAAGCTGGGGCCATCAAGACTGTTGCACTCTTTGGCGAGAACTCCTACGACTTTTTCTCTGGCGGTACGGGTTCTGGTTGTGTTCATCCACCCTACATTGTCGATATGCTGGGTGGTCTGAAGAATGTCGGCATCGCCTCTTCACCAACCCTCACCAATATCTATCGCAAATATATTGAATATGCCAAGGTGAAATTCCAAGCTGAGCGTCATCCTGCCAAATGGTACCAAATGGAGATGTTCGGACAACAAAAGTATCCTGAGATTTCCATTTCACCTATTGCCATCAACAACGAGGTGAAGACTGCGGATGCTGCCATTATCACCATAGGTCGTCAGGCTGGTGAGGGTGTCGACCGCGACATCAATACCGAGTTCAACCTCATCCCTGAAGAGCGCGCGCTCATCACCGATGTTTGCAACGCATTCCATGCTGCCGGTAAACCCGTCATCGTCATCATCAACTCCGGTTCCGTCATCGAAACAGCCTCATGGAGTGGTTATCCTGACGCCATTCTCTGCGCTTGGCAACCTGGTATGGAAGGCGGCAACTCTATTGCTGACCTCCTCATGGGTAAGGTCAATCCTTCTGGCAAACTTCCAATGACCTGGCCTATCGCAGCATCTGACCATGCTTCTACTAAAAGTTTCCCGGGCAATATCGACGATTACAGCTTCAAAATGATGGTTGGTAGCAGCACCCCTATCCCTGGCCATGCATATACCAACCATGATGAAGATATTTATGTAGGTTACCGCTATTTCGATACATTTAATCGCGACGTTGCCTACCCCTTCGGCTTTGGTCTTTCCTACACCTGTTTCGAATTCTCAAAACCGGTTGTCAAGAATCGTGGCAACAATGTCGATATCAGCATCACTATTAAGAATACAGGCAAGATGAGTGGCAAGGAAGTAGCCCAAGTCTATGTGACAGCCCCTGAAGGACGTCTTGAAAAGCCCGTTCAAGAGTTGAAAGCTTTTGCCAAAACCCGTGAACTTCAGCCCGGTGAAAGTCAGACACTGACAATGACAGTGGAGAGACGTGACCTTACAAGTTTCGACGAAGCCAACTCTCAGTGGTTCGCCGAAAGTGGTACCTACACCTTCCGCATTGGCTCCTCCAGCCGTGACATCAAGTTCACCACTCCTCTAAAACTGACTGAATATACTGAAAAAGTTAGCAATGCACTGGCACCGCAGCAGCCGCTAAACTTATTGAAGAGATAATATGAAAAAAGGAGGGGCTAACCCTCCTTTTTCCTATTCTGAGTAGCGGGAGGGGGACCCGAACCCTCGACCTCCGGATTATGAATCCGACGCTCTAACCAGCTGAGCTACCCCGCCATCATTGCTTTAAAGCGGGTGCAAAGGTAGACATTTATTTCGAATTACCAAAACTTTTTCTCAAAAAAACGCTCTGTTTCCATTTTTTTTTGTATTTTTGCAGAGTAAAACTCTAAGTTCGAATACCCCAAAATGACAATATTATGCAAAAACTGACCATCGAATACCCTCTCGCTACCAATTCTCCTAAAATTGTGTGGGACATGATTAGTAATGCTGCAGGCATGCAAAAGTGGCTGGCAGACAAAGTGGTAGAAGAAGCTGACAATGAGACAATGACCTTCACATGGGGACAGCCGTGGACAGAACGCGACACGAAACAGTCACGCATTCTTCACGTGGAGAAGTTTGACCACATCCGACTGATGTGGGACTACCACGAGGATACACCAGAAGCCTACTGGGAGTTACGCATCGCCAAGAGTAACGAAACCGGGCATTTGAGTCTGCTCATCACCGACTATGCTGATGACGATGACGAAGCTGCCGACCTTCGCGGCATTTGGGATGACAATCTGGAGCGTCTCCATCGTGTCAGCGGATTATAGTCCTTAAGACTACGAATCTTACGCATTTTACGAATCATTGTGGCATAGTCGCGAACAACTATGCCTCGTGATTTGAGCCAATTCATAAATAATCATTCGTAAAATTCGTGTAATTCGTAGTTTTTTTATAATTTTGCAGGCTGAAACATGTTTCGTGTTAAGAAATTAGACATATTTGTTGCCAAACAGTTCGGCTTGCTGTTTATGGCCACTTTCTTCATCTGCCAATTTGTGCTGATGATGCAGTTCTTGTGGCGTTATGTAGATGAGCTGATTGGCAAAGGATTGTCAATGGAAATTCTGGCACAGTTCTTTTGGTATATGGGATTGATGCTGATGCCACAAGCTTTTCCTTTGGCGATTCTGCTGTCTTCCCTGATTTCTTTCGGTAATTTAGGTGAGAGTTCTGAACTCACAGCCATCAAAGCTGCTGGCATTTCGTTAATGCAAGCCATGCGCTCGCTGATTGTCATCACCATCGCTATAGCCTGTATGTCTTTCTATTTTCAGGAAGTGATTGGTCCGAGAGCCTTCATCTCATTCCAGCAGTTGTTGGTTTCCATGAAACAGAAGAATCCTGAGGTGGAAATTCCTGAGGGTATTTTTTACGACGGCATTCCCAACTCCAACCTCTATGTACAGAAGAAGGATATGGAGCGAGGAGTACTATATGGCATCATGATATACCGCATGAACGGAGGATATGAAGATGCCGCCGTTATCCTTGCAGACTCGGGTCGCATTCAGTCTACTGCTGAGAAGAAGCACCTGTTGCTGACGCTATATAGCGGCGAGTGGTTTGAAAACATGCGTCAGTCGGGTATGAATGTATCAGCTAACATTCCCTATCGCCGCGAAACTTTCTCTACCAAGAAAATCCTGCTTGACTTTGATGGTGGTTTCAATATGGCCGAATTGGGAGGCATCTCTGCCGATGCCCGTTCTAAGGGACTGAGCCGTATTGTCCACGATTTGGATTCTATTCGCGAGTTCAACGATTCGGTAGGCCATCAATATTATCAAGAAGGCAAACAAATTGTATACATGCGACCATCGCTGATGCCGTCTGATTCGACAAGGGCGGAAAAAGAGACGGCAGGACGAAGCCATTTGATAGACTCACTGTTTCAACACATGAGTACAGAACAGAAACAGCGTGTGGTATCTGTAGCGGCAAACGATGTACAGATGGCTGCTGGCAATCTGGAATTCAAGGCCGAATACTCCGAATGGCTCAACCGCGAAGAGCGCATGCACCAGATGGAAGCCATCAATAAGTTTACGCTATCACTGTCGTGCATCATCTTCTTTTTCATCGGAGCGCCATTGGGTGCCATCATTCGCAAAGGTGGACTAGGTGTACCTGTCATCATATCGGTTATCGTGTTCATCGTGTTCTACATCCTTGACAACACTGGCTATCGTATGGCACGTATTGACGAGTGGACTGTATGGTTTGGCAAGTTCCTCGGAACTGCTGTGCTATCACCTATTGCCATGTTCTTTACCTACAAGGCCAACAAAGACTCTACAGTCTTCAATATGGATCTTTATAAGAGCATCTTTATGCGCATCCTTGGCCTACGAACCAAGCGCAGCATCACGCGCAAGGAGGTAATCATTGAAGATCCTAAATACGAAGCAGACATAGAGCATCTGCAGGAGATTAACATTGCTATCAACCGCTATATGGAGGAACATAAACTGTTACGCTGGCCAAGTCCTGTCAAGGTATTCTTCCGCCCTGGAGACGATCACGACATCGCCCAAATCAACGACCGCTTGGAAGAAACCATTGAGGACTTGTCATATGCTCGCAACAAGTACATCCTGATGCTGTTGAACCAATATCCCATTATAGCAACGCATGCCCACACACGTCCTTTCCAACGCAAGTGGCTCAACGTACTGACGGGTGTGTTCATACCCACGGGTGTGTTCTTCTATTTCCGCATGCTACGCTTCCGCTTTAGGCTATATAAGGATCTGCAGCACATCCTGCGCACCAATGATCGTTTGGTGAAGCGAATTCATGAGCTTCTCAATAATAATAAATAAGTATATAAGGATACAAAACATATGGAACTACTGAAACTGAACACCATCGAAGAGGCCCTCGTCGATTTTAAGGCGGGACGCTTTGTTATTGTAGTCGATGACGAAGACCGCGAGAATGAGGGCGACCTCATCTGTGCCGCGGAAAAGATTACGCCAGAGATGGTTAACTTTATGCTGAAGAAAGCGCGTGGCGTCTTGTGCGCTCCACTAAGCATCAGTCGTGCCGAGGAGCTCGACCTACCCCATCAAGTACAAGACAATACCTCACTGCTAGGTACACCATTCACCGTTACGGTAGACAAGATTGAAGGCTGCACAACGGGAGTCTCTGCTCACGACCGTGCAGCTACAATCCGTGCACTGGCCGACCCCGATTCAAAAGCTACGACTTTTGCCCGCCCAGGCCATATCAATCCGCTTTATGCCCAAGACAATGGCGTGTTGCGCCGCTCAGGCCATACTGAGGCTGCTGTTGACCTCTGCAAACTCTGTGGTCTCTACCCAGCTGGTGCCCTTATCGAGATTATGAACGAAGACGGCACCATGGCGCGGATGCCTCAACTCATGGAGTTTGCCAAGGAGCACAGCCTAAAAATCATCACTATCAAGGACCTTATTGCATACCGTTTGCAGAAGGAAAGCATTGTAGAAAAGGGGGAAGAAGTAGATATGCCCACTGACTACGGCCATTTCCGCCTGATACCATTCCGTCAGAAGTCAAATGGCCAGGAGCATCTGGCACTCATCAAAGGCGAATGGCAGAAAGACGAGCCTATTCTTGTACGCGTTCATTCCAGTTGCATGACTGGCGACATCCTCGGCTCTAAGCGGTGTGACTGCGGTGAGCAGCTCCACAAGGCCATGCAGATGATTGAAAAGGAAGGCCGTGGCGTCATCGTCTACATGCAACAGGAAGGTCGTGGTATAGGTCTGATGAACAAGATTGCCGCCTATAAATTGCAGGAGCAGGGGCTCGATACTGTCGATGCCAACGTGCATCTGGGATTCAAGCCCGACGAGCGCGACTATGGTTGCGGTGCACAGATTCTACGTATGTTAGGCGTGCAGAAGATGCGCCTTATGACCAACAACCCTGTTAAGCGTGTAGGTCTGGAAGCTTATGGACTGGAAATCGTTGAAAACGTACCTATTGAGACGACACCCAACCCCTATAACTTACGCTACTTGAAGACGAAACAGGACCGCATGGGTCATACATTGCACTTGAAATAGCATCTATTAGGATTAAAAAAGAATAAAAATAGCAATGACCGTATGATTTAGTGATGCAAACATTCGTTTAAAATAAATAAAATGAGTACTTTTGCACGCTGATTATACACAAAAAGTAAGAATATGGCACAACTATCTGACCGTTTGCAACGTCTGGCACCGTCGGCTACTCTGGCGATGTCACAGAAAAGTTCCGAGATGAAAGCCCAGGGCATCGACGTGATTAACATGAGTGTCGGCGAACCCGACTTCAATACGCCCGATCACATTAAACAGGCAGCCAAGATGGCTATTGACGAGAACTACTCTCGCTACTCACCTGTTCCTGGATATCCCGACCTGCGTCAGGCCATAGCCCGCAAACTGGAACGTGAGAACCACCTACACTACCAGCCTTCAGAGATTCTGGTATCCAATGGTGCTAAGCAGAGTGTATGCAACACCGTGATGGCTCTCGTCAATGATGGTGAGGAGGTAATTATCCCCACACCCTATTGGGTCAGCTACCCCCAGATGGTGAAGCTTGCTGGTGGAACGCCCGTCTTTGTCGAGGCAGGATTCGACCAGAACTTCAAGATGACTGCCGCTCAGTTGGAGGCTGCCATCACGCCCAAGACCCGCATGCTGATTCTCTGCTCACCCAGTAATCCTACGGGTAGCGTCTACAGCCGTGAGGAACTGAAAGCTTTGGCTGAGGTGATTTTGCGTCACGATGATCTTTTTGTGTTGGCTGACGAGATCTACGAACACATCAACTATATCGGCAAGCACGAGTCGATTGCCCAGTTTGAAGGCATGAAGGAGCGCGCCATCATTGTCAATGGTGTCAGCAAAGCCTATGCCATGACAGGTTGGCGCATTGGCTACATTGCTGCTCCCGAATGGATCGTTAAAGGCTGCAACAAGCTGCAAGGCCAATACACTAGCGGTCCATGTTCTGTCAGCCAGAAAGCCGCAGAGTTCGCCTATACCCAGAGTCAGCAGTGCGTCGAAGACATGCGTCAAGCCTTTGAGCGTCGTCGCGACCTCATCGTCAAGCTCGCTAAGGAGATTCCGGGTTTGGAGGTCAATGTCCCAGAGGGTGCTTTCTACCTATTCCCCAAGTGCAGCAATTTCTATGGCAAGACCACTCCAGAGGGCAATGTCATCAGCAATAGCACTGACTTGGCAATGTATCTGCTTGAGCATGGACATGTAGCAACAGTAGGTGGCGATGCCTTTGGCGACCCCGATTGTTTCCGCATGAGTTATGCTACGAGCGACGAAAATATCGTTGAAGCAATGCGTCGTATAAAGGAATCTTTGGGTGATTTGAGATAATTTTGAGCTTTTATTGAGTTAAAAGTTCTTAATTCGGCAGATAGTACACGTGAATTTGCTATCTTTGCCGAATCATATGACTACAGAACATCTACAACTTAATTCATTTAATAACTAAAAAAATTACAAAATTTATGGCAACAACAACAAAGGCTACAGCCCAGGCCAAAAAGTCGGGCTTCGGAGGTGTTAAGGAAGCATGGATTATCCTCGCTATCTGCTGCGCAGCTGGTTACAGTGTATGGTATTTCGTAATGGGTGATCCCGACAACTTCATCGGTGGCGACCGCAGTGGACATCCCGCTAACCTGCTGGGTACCGTTTATAAGGGAGGTTTCGTCGTAGGTCTGATCCTTACCCTTCTGTTCACCGTTATTTGCCTCGGCTTCGAGCGTTTCTTCGCTATCAAGTCTGCTTCTGGTAAGATGAACCTCGCAAAGTTCACTGCTCAGGTAAAGGCTGCTGTAAAGTCTCAGAATTTCGACGAGGCTCGCAACCTCTGCAACAAGATGCAGGGCTCTGTAGCTAACGTAGTGCTCGCTTCAATCAATATGTATCAGTCTGTAGAGGGTGACACCACTCTGAAGAAGGCTGCTAAGATCGCTAAGATTCAGCAGGCTCACGAGGAGGCTACTCAGCTGGAGATGCCTACCCTTCAGATGAACATGCCTATGGTTGCTACCATCGTATCTCTGGGTACCCTGACCGCTCTGTTCGGTACTGTGCTCGGTATGATCGGATCGTTCCAGGCTCT